>Ga0214544_1003429_pt1 | contig 32771 bp, 29 predicted proteins | sample CNSS3metaG_FD_160074 | JGI IMG/M metagenome (GOLD analysis project Ga0214544, IMG submission 160074) | Root nodule microbial communities from cowpea collected in UCLA plant growth center, Los Angeles, California, USA - CNSS3 | ecosystem: Host-associated > Plants > Roots > Nodule | place: USA...
AATGTATGTAGCTTGGCTGTCACGAATTTAAGGATGCGTGCATTGCTTAATTGCATAATGAAGCTAGATTGTAATTTTCGCTTAGTGAATTATTATCTAGTGGATTGAAACAAGGCAGGGTTGGTGTGAATTTGGTGGCCTATGATAAGTGAAATTGCGTTTGAATCAGGGATGTCAATACGGTTTTAGTCACTGTAGCATTTAAATTAATCTATTGATTAGCATTCCGAATCTGTCTGCCAACCCCCCCCTATGTTTTATTGTTGTGTTCATCTGGAAAATTTGCTTTGAATGAAAATATTGGTCGTTGGGAGACGACTTGGTTCACTTTCATGTACTGCATTTAATATGTTTTAATTTGGTGGGGTACGGCCTCTATCAACTACTCGCAAAATATTACTTAGGAATGGAGGTGCTTGAAGTTTAAGCGAGGACTCAAACATGAGTTGAGGAAGGTGGTGATGCCCTTGAGAGAGAGAAGATTCCCAGTCTTGGTGGACCAGGCCAAGAGTGTTGAGCACTTGGAGAATGGCCCTGGTCCTATTGTGAGCCGACATCAAAAAAATGTCGCGGAGGCTAGGCAGATGAAAATGCCATACAACCGACCATAGACATCTCAGGGTCCCACTTGCTACCAATGTGGTGGATCCCACCTGAAGAGGAATTGTCCTCAGCTAGCAGGCAGAGTAGGAGGGTCAGGTGACCGTCGCAAGTGCTTTATATGTGACAAATCGGGACACTTCGCCAACAATTGCCCAAAAAAGAAGAGTCCTGGCGCGAAGAAACCAGCAGCATCGCCAGCAGAGCGAGCTAGAGCAACTGGCAGAGTCTTTGCCTTGACCACCACCGAGGCTACACAGTCGGGTAATCTTATTCTTGAACCTTGTGTATTGTTTGGTAAAGTAGTATTGGTGTTGTTTGATTCCGGAGCAACACATTCCTTTATTTCTGATGCATGTGTGTCAAAACTGAGCTTGGAGAAACGTGACTTGGATTGTGAGTTGTTGGTTTCAACTCCATCTTCGGGTCAGGTGGCTACCAGTTTGGTCTGTGTAGGTTGTTTAATGGAAGTGGCGGGCCGCAAGTTCAAAGTGAATCTCATCTACTTGCCAATGGAGGGCTTGGATGTAATTCTGGGAATGGATTGGTTGTCAGGCAATCACGTTATTGATTGCGGATGACACAGTGTGATTTTTCCAGAGACTTTGGGGCTAGAGTTGATATCAGCTCAAAAGGCGATTAGAGAGGTTGATGCTGGAGCTACTTGTTTCATGATAGTGGCTCAAGGAGAGAAGAAGAGCACAATTGAGCAGATCATAAGCATACCAGTAATGGACGAGTATGCTGATGTCTTCCCAGACGAGATTCCAGAATTGCCACCGAGTAGGGATGTGGATTTCTCTATTGATCTCATCCCTGGAGCGGGACCAGTTTCTATAGCACCATACAGAATGGCGCCAACCGAGTTAGCTGAACTGAAGAAGCATATTGAAGACCTGCTTGAAAAGAAGTTCATCAGACCGAGTGCGTCAACGTGGGGAGCACCGGTATTGTTAATGAAGAAAAAAGACGGTAGTTCCAGATTATGTGTTGACTATCGGCAATTGAATAAGCTGACCATAAAGAATAAGTACCCATTGTCGAGGATTGATTACTTACTGGATCAACTGAAGGGAGCTGCGGTGTTTTCAAAGATTGATTTGAGGTCTGGGTATCATCAGATCTTGGTCAAGCCAGAGGATGTGCAGAAGATGACTTTCAAGTCACGCTGTGGGCATTATGAATATGTGGTGATGCCGTTTGGGGTGACGAATGCTCCTACGATCTTCATGGATTACATGAACAAAATTTTCCGGTCGTACTTGGATAAGTTTGTCGTTGTGTTTATTGACGACATACTCATATATTCTGAGAGCTGGGAGGAACATGCAGAGCATCTGAGAGTGGTGCTGGAAATCCTCAGAGAACATCAGCTGTATGGGAAACTATCGAAGTGTGAATTTTGGCTCGAGGAGGTACAATTCTTAGGCCATGTAATATCAGCCCAGGGGATAGCAGTGGATCCGGCCAAGATTAAAACAGTGGTAAAATGGGAGAGACCGTAGACCGTTACCGAGGTGAGGAGCTTCTTGGGTCTGGCAGGTTACTATAGGAGATTTGTGAAGGGTTTCTCCAAGAGGGTGAATCCGTTAACTCAGCTCACTAGAAAGGATCATCTTTTCGCTTGGACCGATGAATGTGAAACTTGTTTTGAGGACATGAAGAGAAGGTTGACAACTACACCGGTGTTAGTCATTCCAGATCCAACTAAGATGTTTAAGGTATATTGTGATGCCTTATATCAGGGGCTGGGTTGCGTGTTAATGCAAGAGAAACGGCCAGTCGCATATGCATCTCGTCAGTTAAAGGTGCATGAGAAGAACTATCCTACACATGATTTGGAACTAGCAGCAGTAGTCTTTGCCCTCAAGACTTGGAGGCATTATTTGTATGGAGCACAGTTCCAAGTATTTAGCGATCACAAGAGTCTGAAGTACTTGTTCGACCAGAAAGAGTTGAATATGAGGCAGAGGCGATGGATAGAGTACTTAAAGGATTACGACTTTGAGATGTTATACCATCCTGGTAAAGCTAATGTCGTAGCAGATGTCCTGAGTAGGAAGAGGATCCATGTGTCAGCCAAGATGATTAAGGAGTTTGAGTTGTTAGAGAGGTTGCGAGACATGAATCTGGGGCTGGATATGGGGGAAAGTCATATACGGTGCAGCATGTTGAGAATTACCAATGAGTTTTTAGATGAGGTTTAGGTGGAACAGGGAAAGGATCAAGAGCTGCAACAGATAATAGGTGAGCTGGGTACAGATAAGAGAAAAAATTTTAGGATGGGTAAAGACGGCATCCTGCGTTTTAGAGAGAGGGTGTGTGTACCCAGGAGTCGGGTATTGAGGAAGATGCTCATGGACGAAGGGCATAAGAGCCGTCTTAGCATACATCCAGGTATGACTAAGATGTATAAAGACTTGAAGGTGACCTTCTGGTGGACTGACATGAAAATTGATGTGGCAGATTATGTAGCATCGTGCTTAGTGTGTCAAAAAGCGAAGATCGAGCATCAGAGGCCAGGGGTACATTGGAGCCTCTTGAGATTCCTCAGTGAAAATGGGACAGCATTTCCATGGACTTTGTTACGCATCTACCAAGGTCAATGAGGGGCATGATTCCATATGGGTAATAGTAGATAGATTGACGAAGTGCACACACTTTCTACCCATTAATCAGAAGATGTCTCTAGATAAACTACCAGAGCTGTATGTCAGGGAAATAGTCAGATTACATGGTGTGCCTGCGAGTATCATATCAGATAAAGATCTGAGATTCACCTCGAGGTTCTGCCAGTCATTGCAGAACACTTTGGGCACTCAGTTGAGAATGGGCTCGGCATATCATCCTCAGACTGATGGCCAGTCTGAGAGAACCATACAATCTCTGGAGGACTTATTGAGAACATGTGTTCTGGATCACCTCGGGACATGGAGTGATGTGCTACCGTTGGTGGAGTTCACTTATAATAACAGCTACCATTCCAGCATTGGGATGTCACCTTACGAGGCCTTGTATGGCAGGAGATGTTAGACACCTTTGTGTTGGCAGCAGGATGGAGAGTCTGTGGTTCTTGGCCCATAATTTTTACAACAGACTACTGAGAAAGTAATGGTAATATAGGATCGGATACGTGCAACTCAGAGTCGGCAGAAATCCTACGCGGATAAGAGGAGGAGGCCACTTGAGTTTGAGGCTGGGGACCACGTGTTCCTAAGGGTTACCCCTACAGCAGGTATTGGGAGAGCATTGAAGTCGAGGAAGTTGACTCCTCGATTCATCGGTCCATATCAGATTACGAGGCAAATTGGACTGGTGGTGTACGAGATTGCATTGCCACCTCACTTGGCAAACCTGCACAATGTCTTTCACGTATCACAGTTGAGGAAGTATGTGGCGGATCCTACTCATGTGCTGGAGCAAGATGATGTCCAGATGCGTGAGAATCTGACTTTGGGAGTGGGACCGGTGAGAATTCTAGATTCTCAAGTCAAACAACTCAGAGGGAAGGAGATTCGGACTGTGAAGGTTCTCTGGGACGAGGCAACCCAAGAGATGACTTGGGAGATGGAGGATCTCATGAGGAAGTCTTATCCTCACCTGGTTTGTCCTATTTTCGAGGACGAAAAGTTTTAAAGGTGGGGGAATTGTAAGACTTGTGAAAATTAATTAATTAAATAATAAATGCGGGTAGAAAGTGCCTTTATGGCATTAATTATTGGTTTATGTGACGTGGAAAAGTACTAGCTCAAGTGGTTTAGAGTACTTTGATTGTGTGAGAGGACTTGGGCTCGAGTCCTATGTATGTCATTTATGTCTTGATTGTTTTATTATTGATTTTTAATAATATGTATGGGTATGGAATTGGCATTGTGATCTTATCATGATTGGAATGTATCACTAACATGACTTGGTTGAATTGGTTATGCACTTGAATGGTGACTAAGTGGTCATGGGTTCAAACTTGGTTGGGAATGAAATTGGAACTTTATTTTTTTTAGTGTAATTTTGGAGGGAATATGAGAGGGCTGGAAATCATCTTATAATGATAATTAAATGAGACTTAACCACACCAAAAAGCCTAAATTCGTTTCAGCCCTTTAACCGTGCAAGGGCTAAGTGAGAGAGAGAGAGAGGTGGAAGCAAAGAATTTGGTGCACCAAGGAATCCCTAGTCTCTTCGCAAATTCAATCAAGAATCCAGGTTAGGGGTGCTGAAATTATGTGTGTTTTGATATTGATTGTGTTGCTGTGTTTTGTTATCCAATTGGGTCCTATCCGGTGTAGTTTTTGGTATATTATGCACTAAAAATCGTGATGCACATGAGGGAATTTGGGGGTTGTGAGTTGGTATTGTCTTATTTGAATTTTGGACTAAATGCATGAAGAAAAGGGGTTTATACACTGTAAATACGGGAATGGTGTGAAACTTGGAGATTGGGAATTTTATGGAGTCTATATTATGCTTGTGTGTTGTTGTAATGTGTGTAAATTGGTTTGGTAAGAATAAGAATGTGTTTTGGTATTTTGTGCATTGTTAGAGTGAACTGTACGCGTGATCAAACCCGAAACCCTGCAAGTCTCACCCAAGCGACTTCATCTCGCCTAAGCGAGAGTTGTAGAGTCTCGTTTTGGTCTTGGTTCGCATTACTCGCCCAGGCGACCTTGGATGGGGTTGAGCGACTTAGTCTTTCGCTCAGGCGAGAGACACTTGCCTAGGCGAGGTCGCGAGGAAACCTGAACCATTTTTTAGCGTGATATCTCGCCCAGGCGAGACGTATTGGGGTTCTGAGCGACAGGGTGCTCGCTTAGGCGAGAACGACTAGCCTAGGCGAGGTCGAGATGAGAAATGGGGTTTGTTTGCTTGAATCCTCGTTTAGGCGAGGTGTGGGTTATTTTGAGCGATGGTATGGCTCGCCCAGGCGAGATGATCTCGCCTCAGCGAGATAACGTGTTTAGGCCACTATTTTAAGCTCGCTCAGGCGAGGTGGACTAGCCTAAGCGAGACTGAGGGTCTTGCTTGGGCGAGAGTCCCTAGCTTAAGCGAGTTTATGCGAAGTTCCATGTTTGTGTGTGCTTGTGTGTGTGATTTGGCTGCTTTATTCTAAGTATAGGATGTATATCCATGTGGTGTGGTGTTTGGGCTTGAAGGACTAAGTCCAATAGGGGTCTGGGATGTGCTTGGTGGTTGGACACATGATGGGCATGGAACTGGTTGAGTTCTCGTCGGCTACTAATGGGCGAGCAGTCCTTAGTATGGTGATTATATATGTCGGGAGCACGATGGGCAAGGAACTGATATGTTCGTGTCGGCTACTATTGGGCGAGGAGTCCATAGTATGGTGATTGCGTGTGTGCCAGGGTCCAAGTATGAGACTTGGATGTTTTACTACAGACGAGGAGTCTGTAGGGCAGGACTATGAGCGAGATAGGCTCACGGGGTTGGACCACGAATGAGTTAGTTTCGTGGGAGCACAGGGAAGTCCCAAGACCTAATTCATGTATATGACTCATGAAGGACTATGAGGTCATGGTTGGGTTATTTGAAAATCATGAAATATTAGTCATGTTATTTTGGGATGGGTGGCATATTTATTTCATGTATTTTGTTTATATATTGTGCATAGCTCACCCTTTCTGTGTGTATGTGGCGATGATCGGATGATTCGTTATCCGGGAGTAGATGATTTGACAGGTGGGCCAGGAGATACATAGACTCGGAGCGAGGGATAGCTGGGAATTTTGTTTATATATTATTATTTTGATTTTGAGATACATATGTAACTCTTTGGGAGCTATGTAAATATTGTTTTAGTTTTATGAATTATGGACTCCTGGTTTTATGACATGTATATTAAAGTTTTTAATTTTCCAGCATTTTTGGGAAAATGATGAGGTATTTACTTTCATTTCGTATTTTTTTATTAAATATTAGTAATATTCCTTAGGGATGTTACAGAGGCTCGCCTAAGCGAGGACGAGTGGGGGTTTGAGGTTTGTGCTGTAGGCGTAGCTCAGGCGAGGAAGCCTTTCTTTTGGGCGAGGGACATGCTCGCCCAGGCGAGTAGCGGTTCGGTTAAGCGAGAATCCGCTGGCCTCGCAGGGTTCCCTAATAACAGTCTCGTCTAAACGAGACCTTGTGGCTTGAGCGAGACTGGCACGGGATTTCTTTATGCAAATGTACCTTTTATGTTGTTGGGGCCTTAATTGTATGTTTGGCTTGTTATGCTTTACCTTGGGTATGAACTGTATGAATTGAGTGACCTTGTATGAGGGAGAGGGAATTATGATTCATGAGTTTTAATATGAGTTGAGCATGTTGATTGTATGAGGTGATTCATGGAATTTGAAACTATGGGTTTGGTATGGCTTTGACATGAGATATGAGGGAATGTAGATCAATGAATGTGGCATGGTGTTGGTAGGGAATACACTCCTATATTGGTAATTTGTAAAGGATGAGTGGGATGGATTCAATATGAAACACAAGTGAGAATGGAATTGTGAAGGTTGACGTGATATATATAAATATATGTATATACATGTGCATGTTAAATAGTATTGGTTTGATTATGATTGGTACGTGTCAGTGTGTATTTCCTTGGAGCCTCTAGGTGAGACTTTCAGGGTCGCGCTTCAATGGTCGGGACATAATTCCATGGCCCCTGTTAGTTGGTGATCATGGTGGTGCCCCATCTATATGGTCTGGTAAGGATTCAAGGTAAAGTTGCATCCTGACACTCTAAGGAGTCAGTTAGTCTCACTTAGAGCGGACTGACTATTGTGGTAAGAGTAGCAGGAGGCCTGAAACTCCTTAAGGGCTAACCTTTTGCGTGAGGGAATTGATTCATTGTAACACTTGTAACACAAAGCTCGGGGGTGAGCAGAGGTATCCACCACAAGTGCAAGCATCCGCTGAATCTGACCAGACTATATGTATTCGGATGAGTCGAGTTAGAGTCGTGTATTGTTTGAAATATCAGAACATGTTTGGATGATATATGAAATGCTTGGATTGTGTATTGACATGTAACTACTTGTTGAACTGTTTTATTCTAGCTTACCTTGTTTGTTGTATGGTTGTCTTGTATGTGACTCTTCTCTTTTGCGATGATCATCAATTTAATTGATGGGAGCAGATGTGCGAGGTCCTCGCGGTCAACAAGGGAATGGTGACTCTACTGCTTAGCCATCTAGGCCAATTTACTTATGACTGACCAATTATTTAAAAAGAAATTACTGTAGAGGTCGTTAAGCGTATATATTAGTTTTTTAAAATGCTATATTTGATTTGTTCATTTTTAGGCTACGCCAATAATTTTTAACCTAATTGTACTTCAATTGTGGTAAGTTAGATTATAACACATTCTTTTTAATTGTTAAAAAAGAAGAGCAAAGTGGTGTATCATTTCATTTAAATTTTTATTTTTTATTTCTTGAAAATAATTTGTAATTTTATTGATAATTAAGAAAATATTATTATAATAATGCTTGTGGTAATCATAATATATAAAACTTATTCATAAAATAAATTAAAAAATACCAAATTGGATGTTGTAACATCCCAATTTCAATAGCTTAAAACTAATAAAAATAGGGAGTTTCATCATAGTTCCAATACAGATAATCCAGTGTACACAATATATTAATATAGTCTTACAAAAGATATGACTATAAAAATATATCACTTATACACTTAAACTAAACTAATAAACTCTATACTTAAACTGACCACTGCTAAAGCTCCCACTGGAAACCTCTTCCTCAACTCTAAAACGATGGCTCTTCATCCTCTAGAAGTGCCTTTGACACTCCAACCACATCTGTTCCCACCGAATAGGTGATCATCGCAAAAGAAAAACATACAACACGAGACAGACACACAAAAAGCAAGGGTAAGCTAATATGATAAGAAAAATCATGCAATTCAATTATAAACAAACCATGCAGTCTTTCTCATTTTTACCAGAATCACATAGGCCACCACAAACATAGTAGAAATATATATTACTCTAGACTCAATATCCAGATTATGTAAGCGACATTGGATCTCTTGGTGGCGTGCACTTGTGACGGTTCCCAAACTCTGCAGAGTTTGGACACAAGGGGTTATCACCCAACCACTCCCAAGGTAAGTCCCCTTCGCGTCTGTGACTGAATCGGGTCCACATACTAGGACCTCCTGCTACTCCTCCCGACATAATCCATTATGCTATGCATGAGCCTTAATGGTTATTAGAGCGTCAGGATACCAACCAAAACTGAGTCCTTATGTACTTACATACACTAAAACATTCCTCTTAGAATTTCCCTTAAAATCCTAATTCAACCATATCTTCTTCATATTCCAACTTCATGCAATTTCACCACACATATTACCAGTCATAACAATTCATGCATATCATAACTAAGTTCACATTTTAACATTGAAACATAGCTTCATCCATTAGAAAAAGAGAAATAACACTCAACTGCAGGGGTTCTCGCCCAAACTAGAAGGTCTCGCCCAGGCGAAAAGGCTCTCTCGCTTAGGCGAGTCATTCTCTCCTGAGCGAGGCTCAAAACAGAGAATAACCCAAACTCTGGGCGAATTCTCGCTCAGGCTAAGTTGTCTCGCTTAGACGAGAGTGACTCTCGCTCAAGCGAGACTGGCTCGCCTAGGCGAGATCTCGCGCAGAGACAAGGGATGAGTTTCTGGTGTTTTCGCTAAGGAGAGAGCTGCTCGCTTAGGCAAAAATACCAGATTCTCAATCTGTTCTCACATGCAACAATCCATGAATCTAGCACAATCAAATCATACTCTCAATTACACAGTTTAAGCACTCATACAACACTCAATCATGCAATTCAAAGTCATCAGAATGATTTCTATATGAAATTCAAGCAAAACAGTTAGCTTCCCTTACCTGTTATCTTGTTTAGACAACTTTATAAACGTCAACGCCTTAAAAATGTCAACACCTCTAACTTCACAGGATGCTCTATCTACACATAGAAACATCACAAGAACGATCAGGACATACCGTTATGATCACTGATCAGTAGAGACTCATACTGATGATTAAAACGTCGCATGCAAATGGAAGAGGGCTTGCATACAACAGAAAACAGAAAAGACTAAAAAAGAGAGAGGAAATTCAACTTACGCGAACGGAGAAACTTATCGGTCCAATTTGAAGAGCTCGCCGAGAGGATCAATCCTATGGTCTCGGTTCTTCAATCAGACGACCAGAGAGACAGAACCTCTAGAGAGAAGTTAGAGAACTATAGAAAAGTGGTTTCTAGAGAGATAGTGTGTTTTAAAATAATGAAACTCGTTTATAACAATTCTATTTATATTAAAATCTTTTAATATTAAAATAATCGAGTCTCACTATTTTTAAACCACTATCACTTTTAAAACGCCATTTTATAGGGTCTTACAGATGTATCATTTAATTTAATTTTTCAATGTTTATTACTTGACGTTATTGCATTACATTGATTGAATTTTATGTTCTAGTTATATCTTTTATCTTTTTACATCTTTAAAAGAATAACTTGTTATATCTTGAAAGAAAAAGAAAATGTTTTATCTTAAAAACATAATTTGATAAGTTTTAAGTGATTATTAATTGAAATCTTGTGCTATAGAAAAAAAAAGTTAATAAAATATTACTAAAGTATCATTTTCTAAAATTTAAAAAATAGAATTAACTACAAAGCTTATAGTATAATTATATTTCAAAAATGAGAAATATTTAAAAATAGATAAATATTTTAAAAATATTTTAAACAAAAAAATAAAAATAAAAAAGTTACTTTTTATTTTATTTGATAAAAATTTAAATTGTTTTAATTGAAATCTTGTGATATAGAATGAAGATAAGAAAAAATATTAATAACATCAAGTTTTCTAAAAATCTTAAGGGAGAAATATTAAAAAAATAGAAAATTTAAAAATCTTATAATAGAATTATATTAAAAAATGAGAAAAAATTAAAAAATACAGAAGCATTTTCAAAGTATTTTAAATTCAAAATAAAGAAAAAGTATCTTTTTTAATTGTTTTGATAATATTTTTTAGTTTCATAATTGAAATATAATATAACAAAAAAAAAGATAATGAAATATTAGTAAAATTATTGTCTAAAAAATAAAAAAATATAAATATATAGAAACATTGAGAAATATTGAACCATAAATACATATTTAAAAAAGCATTTTAAATTAAAAATATAAAAGATTATTATTTTTTATTAAATTTGATAACATTTCAAGTTTTCTAATTGAAATATTGTACTACAAGAAAGTTCTAATTACTTATGACTGACCAATTATTTAAAAGGAATTACTGTAGAGGTGGTTAAGCGTATATATTAGTTTTTAAAATGCTATATTTGATTTGTTCATTGTTAGGCTACGTCAATAATTTTTTAACCTAATTGTACTTCAATTGTGGTAAGTTTGATTATAACACATTCTTTTCAATTGTTAGAAAAGGAGAACAAAGTGGTGTATCATTTCATTTAAATTTTTTTTTATTATTTGAAAATAATTTGTAATTTTATTGATAATTAAGAAAATATTATAGAATAAAATATTGTTATAATAATGGTTGTGGTAATCATAATATATAAAACTTATTCGTAAAATAAAATAAAAAATACCAAATTGGATGTATCATTTAATTTAATTTTTCAATGTTTATTAGTTGACGTTATTGCATTACATTGATTGAATTTTAGGTTCTAGTTATATCTTTTATCCTTTTACATCTTTAAAAGAATAACTTGTTATATCTTGAAAGAAAAAGAAAATCTTTTATTTTAAAAAATTAATTTGATAAGTTTTAAATTATTTTTAATTGAAATCTTGTGCTATAGAAAACAAAAAGTTAATAAAATATTACTAAAGTATCATTTTCTAAAATTTAAAAAATAGAATTAACTAAAAAGCTTATAGTATAATTATATTTCAGAAATGAGAAATATTTAAAAATAGATAAATATTTTAAAAATATTTCACAGTAAAAAATAAAAATAAAAAATTTACTTTTTTTATTTTATTGGATAAAAATTTAAATTGTTTTAATTGAAATCTTGTGATATATAAAGAAGATAAGAAAAAAATATTAATAACATCAAGTTTTTTTAAAAATCTTAAGGGAGAAATATTAAAAAAATAGAAAATTTAAAAATCTTATAATAGAATTATATTAAAAAATACAGAAGCATTTTCAAAGTATTTTAAATTCAAAATAAAGAAGAAGTATCTTTTTGAATTGTTTTGATAATATTTTTTAGTTTCATAATTGAAATGTAATATAACAAAAAAAAATTAGATAATGAAATATTAGTAAAATTATCATTGTCTAAAAAATAAAAAATATAAATATATAGAAACATTGAGAAATATTGAACCATAAATACATATTTAAAAAAGCATTTTAAATTAAAAATATAAAAGATTATTATTTTTTATTAAATTTGATAACATTTCAAGTTTTGTAATTGAAATATTGTACTACAAGAAAGTCCTAATTACTTATGACTGACCAATTATTTAAAAGGAATTACTGTTGAGGTGGTTAAGCGTATATATTAGTTTTTAAAATACTATATTTTATTTGTTCATTGTTAGGCTACGTCAATAATTTTTAAACCTAATTGTACTTCAATTGTGGTAAGTTAGATTATAACACATTCTTTTCAATTGTTAAAAAAGGAGAACAAAGTGGTGTATCATTTCATTTAAATTTTTATTTTTTATTATTTGAAAATAATTTGTAATTTTATTGATAATTAAGAAAATATTATAGAATAAAATATTATTATAATAATGGTTGTGGTAATCATAATATGTAAAACTTATTCATAAAATAAAATAAAATAAATACCAAATTGGATGTATAATTTAATTTAATTTTTCAATGTTTATTAGTTGACGTTATTGCATTACATTGATTGAATTTTATGTTTTAGTTATATCTTTTATCCTTTTACATCTTTAAAAGAATAACTTGTTATATCTTGAAAGAAAAAGAAAATCTTTTATCTTAAAAAATTAATTTGATAAGTCACATACAACACTCCCACTAGACCGCGCCGCTGCCACCATCAGGCCTATCTCCCACATTATTCCCATCTGCTCCCACCAATAAGGTGATCATCGTAAAAGAGAAAATAGGACAAGAACATACATAAAAATGAAAGGGTAAGCTAGTGTAATTTAAATTTATCATAGTATAATAGATAAGTGCTTAAAAAGTCCAAGCATGCAACACAATAGGCACAAAGAATCATGTTATAGCAAACAAGCAGGACACTTATGACTCAATTATCCAGACAAATATACTAGGATCGGATTCACTGCATGCTTGCACTTGTGGTGGCCTCTACTGCTCTGCAGAGCCATTGCCAATGGGTTTCACCCTACCACACACAAGGTTAGCCTTCAAGCATCTAAGGCCATTATCCTGCCAAAGACTAGGGCCTCCCGCCACTCTCATCACTTGGGTCAGTTTGCTCTACCTGAGACTCACTGACCCATTAGAGTTTCAGGATGCGGTCTTTACTTGAATCCTTATCCTAATATATATACACTACACGCCACCATGAAAGCTCCCCACGAGACTCATGAATTTACGCCTATCTCACACCAAATTCATGTTTCATGCCTTATACACCACCTTTATCTCAAACATCCAATTCTCATGCAAGGTCTCAACTATACAACCCAAAATCCATGTGCTACTTATGCCAACATACCAATTTCAATTCATATGAATCAAACAACCATACCCATATACATACTTCATGGTTTAAAGAGGCAACTTAAGCCAATCATGCAATAAATCACCCAAGCATACAAGGGAACAATGTTAGAACACAATTCAGCACTAACGTCGCTCAAGCTAGGAGCCCTCGCTCAGGCGAGGGAAGTTGCGTCGCTTAAGCTACAGGCTCTCGCTTAGGCGAGACTGCAACAATGGCCCTGTGAGATTTCACGAGCTCTCGCTTAGGCGAGTCCTTCTCGCCTGAGCGAGACGGGGTGTCGCTCAAAATGCGAATGGGCCGCCTGGGCGAGCGCTCGAGGCAGAACCTTAGGTGAGCCTCTGATATTCTCGCCTAGGGGAGACAAGCTCGCTTGGGCGAGAATATCAGTTCTCCCCCACTTTTCCACGCATTCAAGGCAGAAAAACCACACAAAGTAACATCCAGACTACCAGCCTATCATCTACACATGATTAATATACCATTCAAGCACCCAAAACACATAACAACCCTCAAACATACAAAAATCGCTTTAAAACTTAAAAACCTAGCTTCCCTTACCTTTTTAGGCACAAGAGAATGGAGCAGTAACTTAGAGAATGTAACCCAGGCACAACAGCTCCACCAACTAAGATAGTGAGTTGAAATAGAAACCCCAGGACCCAAAATGAGTATAAGAGGATGAACTCTAACGCAACTAAAGCGCCCAACTAGAAAGGGAAAGAAAGGCTATGGCAGACATTAGGAGTAACTTACTTGGAGACAGAACCACCGTATCGAGCTCGAAGATGAAACAATCTATGTGCCCTAGTAGAGCTATATCTGGAGTCTGGGGTGTTTGAGAGAGGGAGACAACTTCTGAAAAAGGAGACAAGTGGAATAATGAGTAGCTGGAAGGGGGTATTGGGGGTCCCTTTCTGGACTGGCCTTGGGCCTACAAAAAGACCAGGCCTAACAAATTATAAGCTGGAAAAAGGGGGCTCCCAATCTCCCCAACAACAAAATTTTTCGTCCCCGAAAAATAAGACTTACCAGAAAAGATGTGGATATGAACTTCTCATGTCCTCCTCTAGCTCCCAAGTAGAGTCAGCTGTCCTCCGGTCCCAGATAACCTTTACAAGACTGGTGGCTCTTCCCTTCCACTCCTTAACTTGGCGATCCTCTATAGCCACTGGTTGTACCACTACCCGACGATCATTCCTGACTTGCACATCCTCCGCCTCCAGCACATGTGACGGGTCAAACACGTACTTTCTCAGTTGGGAGACATGGAAAATTAGGTGGAGATTAGCCAACTGGGTGGCAATACAATCTCATAAGCTACAGGCCCTATCCTTTTCAAGATCTGATATGGACCCAAGAACTTAGGAGACAACTTCCTTGAGCGGATAGCCCTCCCCACACCAGTGGTCCGGGTCACCCTCAAGAATATATGTTCCCCAGCCTCAAACTCTAGAGGTCTTCTCCTCCGGTCTGCATATGCTTTCTGCTGACTCTAAGATGCTTGCAACTTATCTCTCACCAACTGCACCTTCTCTGTGGTCTGTTGCAACAACTCAGGTCCTACCAAAACCGATTCACCATTCTGGTACCAACAACTCGCCTGGTAACTGTTGTTATAGGTGAACTCCACCAACGGCAACACCTCATCCCAACTTCCAAGGTGGTCCAAGATACACGTCCTCAACAAGTCCTCCAAGGACTGAATCACCTTATTTGACTGGCCATCCTTTTGAGGATGATGGCAGAACTCATTCTCAGCCTGCTACCCATAGCCTCCTATAGCGTCTGCCAGAAGCTCGAAGTGAACCGGGGGTCTCTGTCAGACACTATGCTACTAGGCACTCCATGAAGTCTCACTATCTCCCGGATGTAGAGCTAGGCCAACTTGGCCATAGACATTCTAAGATTCACCGCCAAGAAGTGAGCACTCTTTGTCAACCGATCCACCACCACCCATATAGCATCATGTCCTCTCACGGTGCGAGGCAAGTGGGTAACAAAATCCATAGCTATGCTATCCCACTTCCACACCGGAATATCCAAGGGCTGGAGCGTTCCACCGGGTTTCTGATGCTCCACCTTCGCCTTTTGACAAGTCAAACAGGCGGATACAAACTGTGCAACCTCCTTCTTCATGCCTTGCCACCAAAAGTTATCCTTGAGGTCTTGGTACATCTTAGTCATTCCAGGGTGTAGACTAAAACGAATCTTTTGTCCCTCCTCAAGAACCAGTCTCCTCAACTCAGCATCATCTGGCACACAGACCCTGCCTCTGAACCTCAACACACCATCACTACCCAAGGCGAACTCCTTGGCCTGATCCGATCCCAATAGCTCTTTCACCTTTTGTAGACTAGCATCCCCCGCTTGTTTTTCCTTAATCAAGCCCAGGAAGTCATTAGATATAGTTAAGGTGCTACATCTAATGAATTCTGGTTCCAACTCCACCTGAAGCTTCATGTCTCTAAAACTTTCAAGCAATTCCAACTCTTTAATCATCAAGTGTGCCACATGCACCGTCTTCCCAGTCAATGCGTCCGCTACCACATTTGCCTTCCCTGGGTGATAAAGGAGCTCAAAGTCGTAGTGCTTTAGGAACTCTATCCACCACCTCTGCCTCATATTCAACTCCTTTTGATCAAAGAGGTACTTCAAACTCTTGTGGTCACTAAACACACAAAACTGCGCACCGTACAAGTAGTGCCTCCAAATTTTCAAAGCAAAAACCACCGCCGCTAGTTCTAGATCATGAGTACGATAATTCTTCTTATGAACTTTCAGATGCCTTGAAGCATAGGCCACCACCTTCCTCTCTTGCATCAAGACGCAACCAAGACCCTGATGAGAGGCATCATAGTAAACCTCAAAGGGTTTACTCACATCCGGAATCACCAACACTGGAGCACTTGTTAGTCTCTGCTTAAGCTCCCTGAAGCTCTCTTCACACCTATCAGTCCATGCAAAAGGTTGTTCCTTCCTTGTTAGATGTGTTAGGGGTGCTACTATCTTGGAGAACCCCTTAATAAACCTCTTACAGTAGCCAGCTAGACCCACAAAGCTCCGAACCTCCGTCACGGACTTGGGACATTCCCACTGTATCACAGCCTTCACCTTAGCTGGGTCTACAACTATACCCTGGGCCGATATCACGTGCCCCAAGAACTGCACTTCCCTCATCCAAAAGTCACACTTCGATAACTTGGCAAACAGTTGCTTCTCCCTCAAGATACCAAGCACTATCCTCAAATGCTCGGCATGCTCCTCATGCGTCCTGGAGTAGATGAGAATGTCGTCTATGAAGACCACGAAAAACTTATCTAAAAACGGCCAGAAGATCTGGTTCATGTAATCCTTGAACAAAGCTGGAGCATTGGTCACACCAAATGGCATAACCACATACTTGTAGTTCCCATATCTGGATCTGAAAGTAGTCTTCTCAACATCTTTTCCCTTCACCAGAATCTGATGATAACCCGACCGTAGATCAATCTTGGAGAACACTGCCGCTCCATGCAACTGATCCATCAAATCATCTATTCTTGGCAAGGGATACTTGTTTTTGATAGTCAGCTTGTTCAACTGCCTATAGTCCACACACAACCTTTAGCTACCATATTTCTTCTTTACTAGCAAAATAGGCGCTCCCCACGGCGAAGCACTTGGCCGTATAAACTGCTTCTCAAGCAATTCCTCTATCTGCCTCTTTAACTCCATCAACTCCGCTGGAGCCATGCGGTAAGGCGCTATCGACACAGGACCAACTCCTGGTACTAAGTCTTTGGAGAACTCGACTTCTCTCCAAGGGGGTAAACTTGGCACCTCTTCAGGAAAGACATCCTCAAATTCCCAGACCACGGGTATCACTATTATTCTTTCCTCCTTCTCAACTTCTATCCTGGCATAGATCATATAGCATTGTGCGTTGTCCTGGATTTCCTTCATAACCCCATGGGAAGACAACAACTCAGGCTCCTCTAAGTTGGAGAACAACATCTTCTTCTCCCGACAGTCGATGAGAATGCGATTGGTGGACAGCCAATCCATCCCTAAGATCACATCTAGCCCTTGCAGAGGGAGGCATATGAGATTGACTTTATACATGCGTCCCTATACTTCCACTGGACACCTGGTGTCGCAACCAAGATCGCGGCGGGACGACGAAAATAATTTAAAAAAAAAGAACAGAGGAGTCGCCATCATAGTTTATTATGGAAAACTATAGAAAAACCTTAAAAAGAATAGTCTTCGAAACCAAATTTGGATTCGGGAGTCGGTTACGTGTGGGGAAGGTATTAGCACCCCACAACGCTCGTCTTAAGACGGTTCCCTCTTTAATTAAGTGTGCAAGATAGAATTCGATGTTTAAAATATTTGTTATTCCCCAAAAATCAAACAAATAAAAAACACATACAAAAATATTAAAGATTAAAACAAAATTATTTTTTTATTTTTTTGGGCCCGACGAGGATTGTACCTCGCTCCTACGTATTTTCATTTGGAAAATTAGGGATAACGTAGTTCTTTGTAAAAAAAAATTTTGTTTGATATTATTATTTTGTTTTTTAAATTTTTTAGATTTTAATATATATTTTTTTGTATTAACATCAAGAGAACCCGAGATTTTACATGATAAAAGATTTCCTTATCAAGCAAATCCGAGATTTGACATGATATTTAAAATGATTTTATAATTTTTTATTTTTATTACTATTAATTAAAAGATAATTAAAAATGTTTTGATTATCAACAAGTCCGAGACTTGACATGATATTCAATACTTACATAAAAGAAATAATATAATTTTTTTATTTTTTATATTTATTATTATTATTACTTTTTTAGAGAATTAAAGCCTACGAAAAAAACACATTTTTAATTACCAAGATAAAAATAAAGAGAAAGAGAAAGGTTGAGCACATCTATGACAAACCCAAAATTATCTAACATGAGAATCCCGAACACATTTAATCATACAACGGTTCAGACGATAATATATTTGATATTACACGATAGTCATGAAAAGCATTAGGTGCAAAGAGCATTTACCTTAAGGTGACTCCATTTTGCGCGTGCTTTGGTAATAAAGAAGGAGAGGGGTTTTTCTGATTTTTTTCTCTGTGTCTTGCATTAGAGTAATTTTGTGCATATATAGGCACCTTGGGGTATCATTAAGATCCTAGTATTTAATTATAATAAAATATATGGGGAAGGAATTGGTCTTATTAAATCATTGCATAATATCCACAATATTGATTATAATTATTAATGAAATATTGCCTGTAATTACTAGAATAATATTCTCTGTCACATAAAGATCGTGATCAAATCATAACATATTATTCATATAATTGATTCTAATTATTACCAAGAATATTTTCGCCTAAATATTAAAATCATACCATTCTCTAAAAGCATTATATCGGGAATATTTGCTTCTAATTAAAATAAAACATTCTCAGTCTGACAACACAAAGAGACCCATGAGTGTAAATGCAAGATATTTATTCAAATTATTATAAAAAAATTGCTCCTAATATTATACGCTTCTCTAAAAATAGAAATGAATAAACGTTCTTTTCGGACATGTCATGTGAAGAGTGTAAATAGCAAACAAATGGGGGTAAAAATATGTAAAACATTTGGACTTATGAAAAGAGTGTTATAATAAATTAGATTCTCCTTCTCTTTTTTTTTTCTTTTTTTCTTTTTTTTTCTTGTTTTCCGATGGTAGAATTAAAGTTTAAAAAACCTACCATAAATCAAAACATATTTTTTATTTTATTTTATTATTTATTATTATTATTAAATTATATATTACTTTTATTATTATATTTTTTTTTACCAAACAAATGCATTTACCCAGAAGAAATTGGGTGTTGACACCTAGCACACACTGCAGAAGTCCTAACCAACCCAGATGCTAGATTAGATACCACGAGATCAAACTGTAGTTCACACACCGGCAGACCCAACTCCCACACACAAGACTCTGACACAAAAGAGTGTGTTGCTCCAGAATCAAAAAGCACGCAACAAGACTTGCCAAAAATCACACAACAACCAACGACGAGGTTACCTGAACCCGCTGCCTCTGACCCCGTCATTGCATAGACCCTGCCTGCGACCTGAGGCCTGCTGCCTCCCCTCCTTTGCTGAGTCTTACTCGGAGTCTGTGATGAAGGTCATGCCACGGTCCTCCTCAAGGTCGGACAGTCTCTGCTAAAGTGGCCTTCCCTACCACAATGGTTGCACCTGCGGAACCCGGATAGCTACGGGCAAAAAATCTTCACATGCGATCCTCCGCAATGATGGCACTGGATCCTATTGGGTGGGGAAGAAAAGCCCATAGACCCCTGAAGCTGTGGATGAGGCCTAGCATACGGCTTCTTCTTCTCTTCAACTCTCGGCCTGGACCTAGATGATCCGCTAACCCTCTACTGTGGCTGCTGCTGGGCTTCTACCTCTACCTTTATTCGCTCCATGACTCTGTCTTTTTCCACCAAGGCCGCAAAGTCCTTGATGGAAAGTGGGGCTACCATCAAGCGAATGTCTCCTCTGAGACCATTCTCAAACTTCCTGCAACACCACTCCTCATCAAGCGACATGGTGTAGAAACGCCCCAAATGCTTGAACCTCTCGGCGTACTCAGCCACTGACTTATCCCCCTGTGTCAGCTGGAGGAACTCCACCTCCTTTGCGTATCTCACACTATCTGGGAAGTATTCTGAAAGAAACCTCCTCTTGAAGGCCTCCCATGTGATCTCCTCATGCTTTTCTTCCATAACCAGCCTCATGCTGGCCCACCAATGCTCAACCTCTCCTGTGAGCATGTAGACAGTGAAAGCAAGCTTGCTCTCATTGGGGCATCTCTTGGCATCAAAGATGTGCTCCATATCCTTCATCCACTGGTCTGCCTGGTCAGGACTCGCCTTGCCATCAAACTTGGTGTAACATCCCTAAGGAATATTACTGATATTTAATAAATAAAAATTCGAAATCCAATAAGTGTCGCATTTATTATAAACTATTTCCCAAAACACGGGAAATTTAAAACTTTCATACATAAAGCCATAAGACCAGGAGTCCATAATTCATAAAACAGTAATAAAAGTCAATGGCTCCTGTCGGGTTTACATGATATTCTCAAAGATAAAATAATAAACATATACATATGTATCTAAAAAATATCCCATGCTAGCCCTCGCTCCGAGTCTAAGCATCTCCTGGCCCACCTGTCACATCATCTACTCCCGGATAACAAGTTATCCGATCATCGCCACAGACACACAGAAAGGGTGAGCTATGCACAATATATAAACAAAACATGAATGTAAATATATTTCCCAACCTAAAATAACATAATTACATTCATAATTTCCAAATCACCCAAACCATGACCTCATAGTCCTTCATGAGTCATATGCATGAACTAGGTCTTAGGACTTCCCTATGCTCCCACGAAACTAACTCATTCGTGGTCCAACCTTATGAGCCTATCCCGCTCATAGTCCTGCCCTACAGACTCCTCGCTTGTAGTATAAACATCCAAGTCTCATAACTTGGACCTTGGCACGCACGCAATCACCATACTATGGACTCCTTGCCCAATAGTAGCCGAAGGGAACATAACAGTTCCTTGCCCATCGTGCGTCCGACACATGCAATCACCATACTAAGGACTCCTCGCCCAATAGTAGCCGACGAGAACTCAATCAGTTCCATGCACATCTTGTGTCCAACCACCGAGCACATCTTAGACCCCTATTGGACTTAGTCCTTCAAGCCCACTAGTCACAACACATGCATATACTTCCTATACCTAAGTTAAATTAGCCAAATCATACACACAAGTACACACAAACATGGAATTTCACATAAAACTCGCTTAAGCTAGGGACCCTCGCCCAAGCTAAGCCCTCAGCCTCGCTTAGGCTAACCCACCTCGCCTGAGCGAGCTTAAAATAACAACCACCTCACGTCATCTCGCTGAGGCGAGATCTCCTCGCCTGGGCGAGCAACACAGTCGCCCAATATCACACCCAAACCTCGCTTAGACGAGGATTCAATCACAGACAAGAACACACCTCGAAGACTCGCTTAGGCGAGCCACTCTCGCCTAGGTGAGAGTGTCAGTCGCTCAAAACTCCAAAACCTCTCACCTGGGCGAGATATCGCGCTCAACTCTCAAGTTCTCCTCGCGACCTAAACCTAGGCGAGTGCCTCTCGCCTGAGCAAGAGACCATGTCGCTCAAACCATTCCTTGGTCGCCTAGGTGAGAACTACGAATCAGAACTCAACGTGAGACTCTGCAATTCTCGCTTAGGCGAGATGGACCCGCTTGGGCGAGACTTGCAGGGTTTCGAGTTTGTTCACGCACACACTTCGCCAAAACCATACCAAAACACTAACCAAACATTACCAACACAATGTAATGGAAAACAGACATCAGAATCATGCATTATATCCAAGTAAGCTACCAAAACACAAGACTTAGGCTTCCACAACCATTCCATACCAAAAACCCTCATTCCCAAAACATATAATGCATAAAAGGGTTTTGCAACATAAGACCACCCAGCCCAATCATTACTCTGATCACACATACACAAATTCAACACACTTCCATTACAATTGAGAAAGCCAACACACAGAACCAACAGGTATCCTCTCAAACCCGTGCTCCTCTCAAAAGCCAATTCCCAACACTGCCAAAACCCTTCCCTTTACCTAATTTCTTCTAAGTTCTCTACCTTTCCACATTAACTCTAAACCAAATTTAATAAAAATAAAGGTTAAGTTCTGTCCACCAAGGTTTGAACCCATGACCTTCCACTCACAAGGCCAAAGTACTACCACTATGCCAATTCCCATTTGGTTATATACACAATCAACATAAGTTTACATTTCAAATTCCATACTCTTACATATTATTAAAATAAATCATAAAACAACGACACATAATTGGCATACATAGGACTCGAACCCAAGTCCTCTCATACAATCAAAGTACACTCAACCACATGAGCTAGCACTTTTCCACGTCACATTAAACACAATTAATGTCATAAAGACGCCTTCCTCCCGCATTTATTAATTAATTAATTATTTAATTAATTAATTTTCCCGGGTCTTACACTTGGCAGGTTGGTGCTTCAAGAAATCTTCCAAACTCCATTCAGGGGGTGGAGGTTGGGGACGAGGACCATACATCGGAGCACCAGCTGCATTCTCCCCTAACTGGCGGAGAGCATCCATGTGCTGCCTCTGGGCAGCCTCAGAAGCTTGCCTCGCAGCCTCCATCTGCTGCATCACTAGGTATTGTTGTTCAAGGGAGGCTTATTGGCGTTGCATATCCGCCTCATGTTGTTGCAACATAGCGTTGCTCTATTGCGTCAAGGCTGCATCCATGCCTCAATTGCCCTAGCAAGGTCTTTCCCGTCGCCTTGTGGGGGTGCAGGAGGAGCTATAAGAGGGGGTGTCATACCATTGGACACATAGAAAGAACCATTAGAAACTTGGTTAGACTAGAAACTCATTTAAACGCGACAAGAAAGGCACAACGAAAGCTAAGCAAACACATAGCCCACGGAAACTAAGGAACGAAGGCTCTGATACCATAAAAATGTGACATCCCATTTAAATAGATCGAATCTACTAAATAAAAACATCGCATAATTATAGAAATGCAAGAGCAATCCGATGAATAGTGCACATAAGAAAATCCACTATTACAATCATCCAAGAGAGTACTTTTAAAGGAGACTTAGGCACACTACAATGCCATGGACATAACAGGATCCAAAAGTTTAACAGTTTTGCCAAAGATATACTCTTAGAGCAAGGAATTACAATAGGCGCTAGGGCCACAAAACCACTCTTGAGAGTCACATACAACACTCCCACTAGATCGCGTCGCTGCCACAATCAGGCATATCTCCCGCATTATTCCCATCTGCTTCAACCAATAAGGTGATCATCGCAAAAGAGAAAATAGGACAAGAACATACATAAAAATGAAAGGGTAAACTAGTGTAATTTAAATTTATCATAGTATAACAGACAAGTGCTTAAACAGTCCAAGCATACAAAACAGTAGGCATAGAGAATCATGTTATAGCAAACAAGCAGGACACTATGACTCAATTATCCAGATAAATATACTAGGATCACATTCACTGGATGCTTGCTCTGCAGAGCCATTGTCAATGGGTTTCACCCTACCACACACAAGGTTAGCCTTCAAGCATCTAAGGCCATTATCCTGCCAAAGACTAGGGCCTCCCGCCACTCTCACCACTTGGGTCAGTTTGCTCTACCTGAGACTCACTGACCCATTAGAGTTTCAGGATGTTGTCCTTACTTGAATCCTTATCCTAATATATATACACTACACGCCACCATGAGAGCTCCCCACGAGACTCATGGAATTATGCCTATCTCACACCAAATTCATGTTTCATGCCTTATACACCACCTTTATCTCAAACATTAAATTCTCATGCAAGGTCTCAACCATACAACGCAAAATCCATGTGCTACTCATGCCAACATACCAATTTCAGTTCATATGAATCAAATAACCATACCATAATACATACTTTATGGTTTAAAGAGGCAACTTAAGCCCATCATGCAATAAATCACCCAGGCATACAAGGGAACAGTGTTAGAACACAATTCAGCACCAGCCTCCTTCAAGCTAGGAGCCCTCGCTCAGGCGAGGGAAGTTGCCTCGCTTAAGCTACAGGCTCTCGCTTAGAGGAGACTGCAATAGTGGCCCCTATGAGATTTCATGAGCTCTCGCTTAGGCGAGTCCGTCTCTCTTGAGCGAGACGGGGTGTCGTTGAAAATGCGAATGGGCCGCTTGGGCGAGCGCTCGAGGCAAAACCTTAGGCGAGCCTTTGATATTCTTGCCTTGGTGAGACGAGCTCGCTTGGGCGAGAATATCAGTTCTCCCTCACTGTTCCACGCATGCAAGGCAGAAAAACCACACAAAGTAACATCCAGACTACCAACCAACCATCTACACATGATTAATATACCATTCAAGAACCCAAAACACAGAACAACCCTCAGACATACAAAAATCGCTTTAGAACTTAAAAACCTAGCTTCCCTTACCTTTTTAGGCGCAAGAGAATGGAGCAGTAACTCAGAGAATGTAACCCAGGCACAACAGCTCCACCAGCTAAGATAGTGAGCTGAAACAGAAACCCCAGGACCCAAAATGAGTATAAGAGGATGAACTCTAACGCAACTAAAGCGCCCAACTAGAAAGGGAAAGAAAGGCTATGACAGACATGAAGAGTAACTTACTTGGAGACAGAACCACCGTATCTAGCTCGAAGATGAAACAATCTTTGTGCCCTAGCAGAGCTCTATCTGGAGTCTTGGGTGTTTGAGAGAGGGAGACAGCTTCTGAAAAAGGAGACAAGTGGAATAGTGAGTAGCTCGAAAGGGGTATTGGGGGTCCCTTTCTGGGCTGGTCTTGGGCCTACAAAAAGACCAGGCCCAACAAATTATAAGCTGGAAAAAGGGGGCTCACAAATCATTTCATTTAAATTTTTATTTTTTATTACTTGAAAATAATTTGTAATTTTATTGATAATTAAGAAAATATTATAGAATAAAATATTATTATAATAATGATTGTGGTAATCATAATATATAAAACTTATTCATAAAATAAAATAAAATAAACCAAATTGGATGTATCATTTAATTTAATTTTTCAAAATTTATTACTTGACGTTACTGCATTACATTGATTGAATTTTATGTTCTAGTTAAATCTTTTATCTTTTTACATCTTTAAAAGAATAACTTGTTATATCTTGAAAGAAAAAGAAAGTCTTTTATCTTAAAAACATAATTTGATAAGTTTTAAATGATTTTTAATTGAAATCTTGTGCTATAGAAAAAAAAGTTAATAAAATATTCTTAAAGTTTCAATTTCTAAAATTTAAAAAATAGAATTAACTAAAAAGCTTATAGTATAATTATATTTCAAAAACGAGAAATATTTAAAAATAGATAAATATTTTAAACTAAAAATAAAAATAAAAAAGTTACTTTTTTATTTTATTGGATAAAAATTTTAATTGTTTTAATTGAATTCTTGTGATATAGATTGAAGATAAGAAAAAATATTAATAACATCAAGTTTTCTAAAAATCTTCAGGGAGAAATATTAAAAAAATAGAAAATTTAAAAATCTTATCATAGAATTATTTTAAAATTTTTTAACCTAATTGTACTTCAATTGTGGTAAGTTAGATTATAACACATTATTTTCAATTGTTAAAAAAGAAGAACAAAGTGGTGTATCATTTCATTTAAATTTTTATTTTTTGTTACTTGAAAATAATTTGTAATTTTATTGATAATTAAGAAAATATTCTAGAATATAATATTATTATAATAATGGTTGTGGTAATCATAATATATAAAACTTATTCATAAAATAAAATAAAAAAATACCAAATTGGATGTATCATTTAATTTAATTTTTCAATGTTTACTACTTGACGTTATTGCATTACATTGATTGAATTTTATGTTTTAGTTATATCTTTTTTTCTTTTTACATCTTTAAAAGAATAACTTGTTATATGTTGAAAGAAAAAGAAAATATTTTATCTTAAAAACATAATTTGATAAGTTTTAAATGATTTTTAATTGAAATCTTGTGCTATAGAAAAAAAAAGTTAATAAAATATTACTTGTAAGACCCGTGAAATTTAAATAATTAAATAAATAATTATTTAATAAATACAGGTAGGAGAGCCTTTATGACATTTAAGGGAGATTGTTATGATTTGGAAAAATACTAGTTCAAATGGTTGAGAGTGCTTGGTTTGTGTGAGAGGACTTAGGTTCGAGTATTATGTATGTCATTTATGTGTTATTTAATTGTTATTATTTTATTTATGTGCATGATCATGTTAAGTTATAACAACATGAAATATGAATTGGTTGAATTGGTTGTGCAATTGTCTTTGTGATTAAGGAGTTATGGGTTCAAACCTTGGTGAACCCAAATTGAGCTTTCTTTTTTTGCTAAACTAATTTTTGGCATGAATGTGAAAGGGTGGAGGAAACCCTAACTGAATGGGCAAGTATTGTTGTGAGGGTAATGGGCTGCAGATTTTGAGAGCACTAGAGTTGAATTGCAGAGATATTTATAGTTTTTGGGTGGAGAGTCAAAGGGAGACCATTGGAGATAATAAAGAATTGCAACAAATTGTCTTGGGAGGAAGGATATCCAGGTTAGGGGAGCTGCTTTATTTGTCTATATGAAATTGTATAATTTTACGTTGTATGATGTATGTTTGGGTGCCTATTTCTGTGTTAATTTTCCACTGGTCGAGTTTCTGGAAATTTTCCGCCTGGCGACAAGGGTGACTCCGCCAGGCAACGCGAACCCTTGTGTTCTTGTTCAACGATTCAATATGGATTCTGTGATGCTTGGATAATGAGCAAGGTTCATGTGCATGATTTGAATGTATAAACTTATGAAATCGATTTGTTTGTAATTTATGCGCTTGATTGACTAGAACGAGATTTGGGGGTTTAGTGTTCCTCACGGGTGCGGGAAAAATCTAGGGTTTGCCCAGAATTTGATGTGCCGCCTGGTGGCAAGTATGTGCCGCCAGGCAATAGACGCTGCAGCAATGGAAATTACATTTTGTGATTGTCGGGACGCGCTTTGGGATTTTGTGAGAGTGAGGCTAAATTCTACACGTGATAATTATACAAAAATAGTCTAAATTGAATAAATATGATGTGGGAAAAATATAATTATGTCAAGACGAATGCGAGAATTGTTGATTTGGGGTTTTTGGGATTACGCAGATGCAGAACAATTTGGGATTTTTTCCAGAACTATATGCAGCGTCTGGCGGCACATGAATTGCTGCCAGGCGACTCACCTTAAAATTACTAAGTTTCTGGGTTACTGTTAAAACACCGCCTGGCGGTGAAGAGCTACCGCCAGGCGACGCGAGGGTTTCTGTTCACGAAAAACGTTGTTTTTCGTACTTTTTGCGCTACAGGAACCGCCGGACGCTATTTTTGTACCGCCAGGCACTACCTTTCTGATTTCTGGGCGCTAGGCGCCACAATTTTTCTGGTTCACGCACTTTTCGTAAAACTGCATTTCCCGGTTCGTTAACCGTTTGATTTAGGTGAAATTTTGACATGTGGTCCACAACACGTAGTTCTTCAATTTGAACTATGGAGATTTTATTTGGAGGTCAGTAGCCAGAGATATACGTTACTCAATATTGCTGATTTTGGTGTATTTAAAATACATGAATAAGCTCTTGATAATTTCAAGTAACTTCTAATGAAGCAGGATTGGGTTGTGTGGTAAGCCTCTATCAATTTGAATGTCCCTTTGGGTTGGTCACATGTTGAGAATTGGTTATTGATGAATGCATGTGTGTCAATATTAATTTGCATTGGTGCCAAGATCATGTGCTTAAATTATTAGAATGATGCTGCTTATACTTGTTTCAGCATGCGTTATTCATAAGTTAGAATTGAGTGCTAGCATGGGTTTAAAAGGGAAGAATATATATGAAATATGAATGGATTGATTTTACTTTGTTCTAGGTGGTTAAAAGCTAGTACTGCGCAAGTACTGGTGTAGCGCCTTACGGTGGTGTTCGACCACCAGGCGATAGCTACGAGACCAGTAGAGAATTGAAGTGTGTGGCGTTTGGCGGTAAGGGTTGTCCCGCCAGACGATAGTTGTAGAAACAGTAGCATTAGAGGCGCTTGGCGCCTGACGACACGTGTCCCCCGCCAAGTGATCTAGAAGTCTTTTGCGCCTGGCGACTCGTGTGGAGCGCCAGGTGACTTTTGATGAAGCAGACGTTGTGTTTTGCTTGCTTTGGATGTGTGTGGTCTACGAGGCCTTGGGCGATATCTCAAGGGTTAGATGCTGGAGTATTCCTAGAGTTGTGGCTCAGGATGGACCGTAACACGAGTATTCTTCAGGTTGTGGCACGGAATAACGAGTGTTCCCGTATATGTTCTACCAATGGTGGCTTGTAGGATGGACAACAAAGATAGCTTGAGATTATCAACCAAAGACGTAGAACATGGATTACATGGTGGTGGCCATGTGATATGAGATCAAAGGATGATGATCCTTGGTTTTGTGTGTGTTTTGTTATATAAATTGATGCATATATTTTATTCTGTTAGCTCACCCTATTTGCTTGTGTTTGGCGATGATCGTGTACGCGGTACACAAGAGCAGTCGATGTTGTAGGTGGATCTGGTGAGGCATAGAGCCAGAGCGGGGCTAGTTGGGAGAGGACTTTCTCAGAGTTTTATATTTTATGAGTTTTTAAAGAATTTGTAATATTTCATATTACTGCCCGTAGACATTATAATTGAGTTTTAATTTTTTTGGATTTGAGTTAACTTCGGATGTAATAAAAGTTTTATATTTCCCATGTTTTGGAATATGGAGCTTAATAAATGAGCATTTAATATTATTGTCTTAGTTTATTAAGTAAATTCGTAATATCCGGACGGGATATAACATTACTAAAGTATCATTTTCTAAAATATAAAAAATAGAATAAACTAAAAAGCTTATAGTATAATTATATTTCAAAAACGAGAAATATTTAAAAATAGATAAATATTTTAAAAATATTTTAAACTAAAAAATAAAAATAAAAAAGTTACTTTCTTTATTTTATTGGATAAAAATTTAAATTGTTTTAATTGAAATCTTGTGATATAGAAAGAAGATAAGAAAAAATATTAATAACATCAAGTTTTCTAAAAATCTTAAGGGAGAAATATAAAAAAATAGAAAATTGTAAAATCTTATAATAGAATTATATTAAAAAATGAGAAAAAATTAAAAAATACAGAAGCATTTTCAAAGTATTTTAAATTCAAAATAAAGAAAAAGTATCTTTTTTAATTGTTTTGATAAATTTTTTTAGTTTCATAATTGAAATATAATATAATAAAAAAAATAAGATAATGAAATATTAGTAAAATTATCATTGTCTTAAAAATAAAAAAATATAAATATATAGAAACATTGAGAAATATTCCACCATAAATACATATTTAAAAAAGAATTATTTGACGTAGAAACATTGTTAGGCTACGTCAATAATTTTTTAACCTAATTGTACTTCAATTGTGGTAAGTATGATTATAACACATTCTTTTCAATTGTTAGAAAAGAATAACAAAGTGGTGTATCATTTCATTTAAATTTTTATTTTTTATTACTTGAAAATAATTTATAATTTTATTGATAATTAAGAAAATATTATAGGATAAAATATTATTATAATAATGGTTGTGGTAATCGTAATATATAAAACTTATTCATAAAATAAAATAAAAAATACCAAATTGGATGTATCATTTAATTTAATTTTTTAATGTTTATTACTTAACGTTATTGCGTTACATTGATTGAATTTTATGTTCTAGTTATATCTTTTATCTTTCTACATCTTTAAAAAAATAACTTGTTATATCTTGAAAAAAAAGAAAATCTTTTATCTTAAAAACATAATTAGATAAGTTTTAAATGATTTTCAATTGAAATATTGTGCTATAGAAAAAAAAGTTAATAAAATATTACTAAAGTATGATTTTCTAAAATTTAAAAAATAGAATTAACTAAAAAGCTTATCATATAATTATATTTCAAAAACGAGAAATATTTAAAAATCGATAAATATTTTAAAAATATTTTAAACTAAAAAATAATAAAAAAGTTACTTTTTTTTTTAATTTTATTGAATAAAAATTTAAATTGTTTTAATTGAAATCTATTGATATAGAAAGAAGATAAGAAAAAATATTAATAACATCAAATTTTCTAAAAAACTTAAGGGAGAAATATAAAAGAATAGAAAATTTAAAAATCTTATAATAGAATTATATTAAAAAATGAGAAAAAATTAAAAAATACATAAGCATTTTCAAAGTATTTTAAATTCAAAATAAAGAAAAAGTGTCTTTTTTAATTGTTTTGTTAATTTTTTTTAGTTTCATAATTGAAATATAATATATTAAAAAAAATAAGATAATGAAATATTAGTAAAATTATCATTGTCTAAAAAATAAAAAATATAAATATATAGAAACATTGAGAAATATTCAACCATAAATACATATTTAAAAAAGCATTTTAAATTAAAAATAGAAAAGATTATTATTTTTTATTAAATTTGATAACATTTTAAGTTTTCTAATTGAAATATTGTACTATAAGAAAGTCCTAATTACTTATCACTAACCAATTATTTAAAAGAATTTATTGTAGAGATGGTTAAGCGCATATATTAGTTTTTAAAATGCTACATTTGATTTGTTCGTTGTTATGCTGTGTGAATAAGTTAGATTATAACACATTCTTTTCAATTGTTAAAAAACAAGATCAAAGTAGTGTATCATTTCATTTAAATTTTTATTTTTTATTACTTGAAAATAATTTGTAATTTTATTGATAATTAAGAAAATATTGTAGAATAAAATATTATTATAATAATGGTTGTGGTAATCATAATATATAAACATTATTCATAAAATAAAATTAAAAATACCAAATTGGATGTATCATTTAATTTAATTTTTCAATGTTTATTACTTGACGTTATTGCATTACATTGATTGAATTTTATGTTCTAGTTATATCTTTTATCTTTTTACAACTTTAAAAGAATAACTTGTTATATCTTTACAGAAAAAGAAAATCTTTTATCTTAAAAACATAATTTGATAAGTTTTAAATGATTTTTAATTGAAATCTTGTGCTATATGTAAGCCCCTTTTTCCAGTTTATAATTCATTGGGCCTGGCCTTTTCGTAGGCCCAAGGCCAGCCCAACTGTAGGACCCCAATACCTTATCCAACTTTCTCATTTTCACTTGTCTCCTTTTCAGAAACAGTTTCCTTCTCCCCCCTTTTGTCTCTTGCAAGGTGTTCTGCTAGGGCACAAAGTTTGTTTGCCTCTGAGCTAGCAAAACCCATTATATTTCCAAGTAAGATGAGCTTTAGAGCTTCTGCTCCGTTCCTTCCCCTATTCTCACTGTTTGAGCACGTTGGTCAAGTTAGGGTTAAGTCTCTTAACCTCGTTTTGTACAAATCTTCATGTGTTAGCTCTCTAATATAGTTCTTGGAGCTGTGGTACTTTCAGTTGCGGGTCTGTTTCGTTTTGTTAGCATCTAAGCAAGGTAAGGGAAGCTAGATTTACTAGTTCAAAGTTATTTTGTGTGTTTTTGGGTTGTTTCGTGTTTATAAGCTTGAGTAGCATGTTTAATCGAATGAAATTGGGTTGTATGCATTGTTGGATGTTGGCTTGAACTATTTCTCTGCTGCATGTGTGCTAACAGTGGGGAGAACTATCATTCTCGCCCAAGCGAGCTCGTCTCGCCTAGAGGAGAATATTAGAAGCTCGCCCTGGTTCTGCTCGAGCATCTTGCTCAGGCGGAGGGTTCTTGTTTTGAGCGACACATTGTCTCGCTCAGGCGAGAATGGCTCGCCTAAGCGAGCCCTCGAGGAAAACCTGACGTTCTCTACTCATGTCCTCGTCCAAGCGAGGAACTTCGGTTTTGGGCGAGTGGTGGTCTCGCCCAAGCGCGAGACTATAGAGGGCCACTGTTGCAGGACTCGCTCAGGCGACAACGCCTAACTTAAGCGAGACAGTGGTTGTAGCTTAAGCGAAGGCTTTTATCCTAAGCGAGAATGAGGCAGAAATGATCTTGGTTCCTTGAATTTATTCATGGTTTGGTTGTATGTATTAAATATGCTTGGTTGTTTGATCTGCATGCACTGGAATTGGTATGTTTGGTATGAGCTATGGCATGGAATTGTTGAATAATGGTTTGGTGAAATGAGAATTGGATGTATGAAATGGAAGTGGTGGTTACAATATGCGAAACATGAATTTGGTGTGTGATAGGCGTAATTCCATGAGTCTCGTGGGGAGACCTCATGGTGGTGTGTAGTGTATATGTTAAGATATGGATTCAAGTAAGGACCGGATCCCGAAACTCTAATGGGTCAATGAGTCTCAGGTAGAGCAAGCTGACCCAAGTGGTGAGAGTGGCGGGAGGCCCTAGTCTCTGGCAGGATAATGGCCTTAGACGCTTTGATGAAGGATTATCTTGTTTTCTTTTAAGATTATTGAATATGGTGTGAGTTGATTAAGAAAGCTAAGTGAAATCCCCACTAGACATTAAGATAGCAAGCTATCTAGATGTGAAGGTTCCTTTCACAAAGCTCAAGAGAAGAAGATGATGGATTGATTCAAAACAAAAAGGAAATGGAAAGCACATAAACCATAGAAAACCAAGAACAATTAAAGGAAGAAGAAAACATAAAATGGAAAGGAAAGAAATGGTAAAAATGTGAGAAGCAC
>Ga0214544_1003430_pt1 | contig 32769 bp, 25 predicted proteins | sample CNSS3metaG_FD_160074 | JGI IMG/M metagenome (GOLD analysis project Ga0214544, IMG submission 160074) | Root nodule microbial communities from cowpea collected in UCLA plant growth center, Los Angeles, California, USA - CNSS3 | ecosystem: Host-associated > Plants > Roots > Nodule | place: USA...
CAACAATAATTAATTGAGCAATAATCTTTAGATAACCGATGATGAATCTATTTTGAAAAAGCAATGGAATCAATCTACTTACTTTACTATTGTTTATATCTTATTTTATCTTTTAATCTTTATCCCTTATATTTTTATAATTTTATTTGACTAACTCTTGTATAGTTTTATAAGAACTAACTTGTTAAAAATCAATTCCGTGTTCGTTGGGAGACGACTTTGGGTTACTTTACCCTTACTATTTTGCTGACTATTTTCTTAACAATACTGAAGTTGTTATAGATAAGTAGTATTAATTTGATCGCGTCAACGACAGCGTTATCAATCATGAAATTGAATCTTCACTGCAAAAACAAAGAAATTTACTATAGTAAACTCAAATTGAATTAATTTTTATTTTTGAAATCTGGTAGGATATATGCTACTCATTATTGTTGTCTAATGGTTGATCAAACTTACAAACAAGATGATGTTTGTTTTGTGAATGTTATTATGCTCACAAAGTGTTGTGAACACCATATGCCATGTCATTTCCATTTTTGAGCCAAATGGAATTTTAATAGATATAAGTGGATATTTTTAATAATGATCTCATGCTTTTTAATCCAATCCTAAGAGGTTGTGTGAAGTTGATTTCAAATGATTGTTTTCTTTCTACCAACATAAAAGTGACTCAGTTCCTTTGTAATAGATGAACTTGATTACAAAGCTGAATAACCCATACATTGTGGAGTACAAAGATGCTTGGGTGGAGAAGGTAGCGACTACTTTTCTTCTTAATTTAAAACTTTTCAGTCATATGTTTATATAGAGATGAAAAACTAAGTTTGAATATTTACATACAATCAACTCATTCTGATCTAACCACAATTCATAGGCATGTTTCTGATATTTCATATTTTGTAGGAGGACCACATATATTTGAATAAGTTATAAGTTTTTTTTTTTATTCTAGGTACCCGATGTTGGAAGTGGTGCTCCATCACCTATTGGTATAAGAAGATCAAGTGGGACAGAAAAGACAAGTTAGGAACATAGCTATAGAAATTTAGAAAAATGTATTATAATAATGTTTTATTTTTTTTTTTGGCTTTTGTTTTCAATGTGAAAACTTTTGGATGGTGTTTCATAATATCAACTTTTTAAATATGAAATATGAATTATGAATGAAAGTATTAATGATCAAGATGTTGTTTGTGATTTTTTTAATTTTATGGAAACAGGTTCAATAATAATGGAAAGCAGGTTACATAAAAATAATATAAAAAAAATCACATTCAAATTAGGGCAGTTGAAATATCATATAACGCAGTCGTATAGTGCAAATAATGACATTTCTAGGTGTTGTATTTCGTATGACAATTCTTTAAAAATAAACAAATTAAAACGGTTTTCACAGTCATTATTTGCGCACAAAATACGACAGTTCAAACTGCCATTATTTGCGCAATGCATTTAATGGCGGGTGTTGCGGCATGTCGTCCAAGACTGTTATATTATTCACTGTAGCGGCAGGATATATGACGGTACCCGTACCTGCCATACACATAAAATATGGCAGTCAAAACCGGCCATTTTATACCCCAAATAATTGTCATATTTAACAATTTTGTTTTGTAGTGACAAATATTGATGTTGACTTTACCAACAGATAATATCTGTCGGTAACGTCCTTCATGAAATTTACTGAAATTTACTGATGAAGTTTTGACTAATAGTAGTCGTTAGTAATGTCGCTAATGGAATCAGAAATTACAATTGTGATTCCCTCCTTCAATTTCATTTTCCTCCCCAGTTTGAGTTTCCTTCACTAGTGCAGGAAGGATATTTTACCGCGGCTATTTTTGCTATTTTGCCCCGGTTTTAGAACCGAGGCATATAAGACTGAGACCAAAAAGGGTTGTTTTTGGCCTCGGGTGTTACCCGAAGCCATATCTCTTTATTACTGCCTCGGTTTTCATACAACCGAGGCCTAAGACGTTCAAAATTAAAAAAAAAAATCACCAAACAGAGGCTTCCACTCCAACCCCATCTTCCACTCCATTTTTCACTTGCGGAGGATTAATCTTTCCAACATCACGAAATACTTCATAAGTGCATCCTCACAAAATCACCAAAATCACAAACCTCACCACCCAATCTCAATCACCTGCACAAAATCACCAAAATAGAGGCAATCAAACCATCACAATATTACCGGATTTCACCCCTGGAAACAAAATGAATGAAGGACAAATAATTTGAAGAAAAAGACCCTGTCGACAGTAATATATGAATGCAGTATATATTGTGAGAAGAAGGCACAATAGAATGCAATAGATAAAATTGGGGATAATATTTGATGTAGAAGAAGCGGAAACACGAATTGGGAAGCGGAAACGCAAACTGGGAAGCGGAAAGACGAACATGTTACGGAGAAGGGTGAATAAAAATGAAGGAGAAAGAGAAATAGTGTACCTCTGAACTGGGAAGCGTGGAAGCGACAAACGAGGGGGTCGTGGTTGAGGTGGGAAGTGTTGGGTTTGATGGAAATGAGGGTTTTATCGATAAAATGGGAGGGCGAGGAGGAGCATCAAATTCCGACGAGCTTGGACTGACGGTGGAAGTGGAGTTGGGGAGTGACGCCCATCGGTAAAGGTGGTTGCTTGTGGTGAAGACGAAGGAGAGGACGGTTGTTCATGGTAGGGGAGACGTTCCCGCCGCATGAAGGATGAAGAAGAAGCTTGGTGGGGGAGAGTCTGCGACTTTAGGGTTTCTTGCTGAAGAAAGGAATTTGGGCCTAAGGTGGCCATTTTAATTTAACTAATTGTATTGCCTCGGGTTCAAACAACTGAGGCATATAAGGCCCTATTGCCTCGGGTCAGTATTAACCGGTGCATAAAATTTTATTTTAAATTTAAAAATCCAAGGGGCGGGAAGCGGGAAATTTTGGAGAGGCTTTAGGCCTCGGGTCTTTCAGAACCGAGGCATAAAACTAATTTATACTTCGGGGCAACTAGTAACCGGGACATAAAATGTTGCATAAATTACAAAACTGCCACCGCGTGTTTATATGCCTCGTTTTCACTATAACCGAGGCATAAAGTCTGAGGTAAAAAGCGTAAAATGCACTAGTGCTTCCACTATCGTCTCGAAGCCTACCCTTGAAGCCCAAACCTAACACCCACCGTGATCGAGACCTACTATCTTTGCTGCCATCTCCATTACTCATCGAGATCGATCCACTACTGTGAGGTTTGTGGCTTGAGTGTCTTTGTTTGTGGCCTGAGTGTTTCTGCAAAAGCTTGCCTTCGTGGGTAGCGGAAGGTTGGTGTCGAGTTGTGGAGGAACGTTGTCATGGGGGTTTCCGCATCGGAGGTCGTGGGGCCCTGCCACCTTCGCTGCCACACCAAAGTTGAGGTAAAGGATTTTATTGTTGTGGATTTGGTCGAGCCTACCTCTTTGTATGTGGTTGCCTATCTGCATTGCTGCTTTGCTTTAATTGATTTGAATTGTGTTTGTCTTTCTCACTCACAACGACCATGAAAGTTACTCAATCGTATGTGGCACCTTAACTCTTTTGGTTGTTGGGTCTTGTTTTGTGTTTCAAAAGCCATAGACTTCAAACATTTGATTTGAATCCTATGTAACCAACATGTTTGTTTGTTTGTGTCTGATTAACTTTGTGTTGTGAAGTTGTTATGACTACAAATAGGTTTCGGTATTAAATTGTGATGTGTACACTAAACAATGACATTCAATATTCTATGGTCGTGACCGATTATCCCATTTTTTATTTGCGCATCAAAAGTATAATTTGTTCTTATCTTGGGCATTTTTCTTTTCATTTGATTCCTTGGAGGAAAACTTGAAGACACAATGGTGTTTAACTAAGAGAAGGATTTGATATTGAAATGAATAAATAAAAGGGTACTGATTTTTAACTGTGTTATGTTATGATTCTTAGTCTTGTGTACATGAACGTAGTTGATGAAGTATAAAGATAGGTTGAACCTTGTGATCAAGTAGCGAAAGTGAAATTGATTTAAGCATGCCTTGTGTGTTTTTCTTTTAATAAATTAATCAATGTAGGTTTGACTCCTCTGTTTAGAAGCATAATTGTTTATCTACTTAGTTGTAATAGTTTCTCCATCACATTTGTTTCTTTTGGCTTTCTTTAATTTAAGGTTAAATTATTCATTTGGTCCTAATTTTCGTAAGTAAATTTGAATTTGGTTCCTTAATTTTTAAAAATGTTATCTAAGTCCCTAATTTTGATATTTTGTATCAATGAAGCCCTTTCCGTTAAAATGGCAGAAACGACGTTAAGAGTACAGTGACGTGGAGATATTAAACTGAACTGAACAATGAAGTGACATAATAAATAATAACCACCATGAGTTTCTTTTATAGAGGAATCAGATTATAAACTTCAATAATCATAATAATAATAATTATTATTATTATTATATTAATTATTAAAATTTCTATTGTTGCTATTATTACTATTATTATTTATTATTTATATTGATGGGGTAATTTTTTAAAAATGATGAGACAGGAAAAAACAGATCCCATTTTCATAAAAGGACCTTTTTTTAATGTACTCAAAAAATACCTACCTAAAGCACAGAGTTTCAAAGAAGAATCTAAAAGCCACCCCCACCCAAAAAAAAAATAGTCAATGATGCAGAAGAGATGATATTACGAAGTATTGCAGCAGAGACAATATCATTAACCCTTCTCAAGCAAAATTACGAAAAACAAAAATAGCAGGAGTAAGTAACCGTCCAAATGTTGAACTTTGAACTCAAATACACACGTTTAAGAAAAACAAAACCCCAATTTAATAATCTCAGATGAGCATTAACACTCAATAAAACTCAGCAAAATCCAAATTAACTTAACTATAAGGAATTAAAATGTTCCAAAGGAACTTGGAAAAGTTTTCTCAGTATAAACAAAAATTGGTCATACGATAACAGAAAGAAAAAAAACCATTTGAGTTAGTGGAACCAATAAATTACAATTGTTGAGATCTCGTGCGAATAATGTTCCACCAATGGGATTTCACGAACTCACAACTCTTCTGCAAACCCCTCGTTCCCCAATTTCGCCGACGAACACAAACCCTAGATCCAGCTTCAAGGGTAATCTCCAATTTGGTCTACGAACTGGATTACACCTTCTGATTACATTTTATTACATATTAAATATAAAGTTATAGCTTTTATTCGTAATTAATAATTTATTACAGTATTTGTAATTCCACGTGTACACCATTTATTGTGCCACTTCACTGTTTAATTCAGTTTCATATCTCCACGTCACTATGCTTTTAACACCGTTTCTGTCATTTTAACGGAAGGGGTTTCATTGATACAAAATATTAAAATTAGGGGCCTAGATAACACTTTTAAAAATTAAGGAATCAAATTCAAATTTACTTACGAAAATTGGGACCAAATGAATAATTTAACCTTAATTTAAAGGACATAACGAGAAAGTGGTCATCTTAATTAGAATTTGATAATAAAGTCCAACCTGCAATCTTTAACATTTATTCAATTTTACCTTTGAGATCATTGCCTTTTTTTACCATTTTTCTTTTGATCCATATTGACCCCACCTGAACCTGTAAAAAAGAAGTCCTCAAGCAGATCCTTTGATGTTAATGTTAAACTTCTATCATATTTCAGTTCACATTCTCTTATTTATTTATTTTAATCTTGATTATATAGTAATTTACACATAATATATGGTGCTTTTTGGTTTACAAGTACTTAAATTAGTCAATTTGAGATGAACCATTTAGTTTCTAGACTCATGGCTAATTGACATGAATTTGGTTTCTAGATGAAACTTCGCTACTTATTTATGTAACATGAATGTGTGTTGATACCAACTTATGTTAAGAAATCTCTTTTCAAATATGTTATAACATGTATCTTCAATAACAAATGGTTGATGCAATTCTATCGTGAACAAATATTGCTCTTGGAGAAATAGAGAAAGGGAACATGTTATCTAATGTGAAGTCATGGGAAGAAAGTAAAAAATCCAAAGAAGAGAATAAGTGAGCCTTTATTTTAATTTCATTTTCACCTGGAATTGGTTTCTAAAATTTAGCTACTAAAGTTTTAGCTAGTAAAGGAAATTGGTCATTAAACATTAACTACCAAGGTTTTTGTTACCAACAGGATTTGATTTCTAAATTAATCTCTAATTAATTAGTGACTAAGTATCATTTTTTATTCATAATAGTGATTATTTTAGTAACCAATAATTTTTTATTTTATAAATTAGTATTTAAATTGGTCATTATACACTATAATGATTAACAACTTTTAATCACTAAATTGGTTATTAGTGAAACATTTTCTTGTAATGAACAGTTGTGTAAGGGTATTAAGATGCAAAAATAAAGTTGCCAAAAAAAAGAGTCACCTTTGAGTGGGTGTGACCTTCTCTAATTTGCTTCCATTGTTACAACGCACTCAAATATGAAAAAGCTTCTAGGTGCAGAACATGGGTCGAAAATTCACACATAACGCACGCATTACCATCTGTTTTTTACTCTAGGTTGGGTTTTAATGGGCTCTAATGACTTTTTTTATTATTTTTAATATATTTCAACCAATAAAAACAAAGTGTGTTAATAAACAAATGTATAAGAGTTTTTTAACATCTACTTAAAAACTAAGAAAACAAACTACTAGGGATATTACCCTAAAACCCCTATCTGATAAGCTGACACGTGTCCAATTAAATGATTTTTTCGTCAATTTGGTGCCCTTTATGAATGGTTTGAGCAGCTGAAGACGGAATGACAATTTTGTCCCTGTTTTCTACTCCTTAGTTTATTTGGGTTTGGTTATTTCGTAATTTTGCATAGTTTTAAATGCATCTGAAACCGATTTGACGAGCTTTCATTTCCACTGCAGGCCTTCTCCTTGGTTTGAACGCGGAAGCTTGCTGTGGAAGGAAGTTTCACAGATAAATGTGGAAGAAGTTGTGTTTTTATATTTTGTTTGTTGTTTTCCATTTCTTTCTTCCTTTCATGTTTTTCCCTTACTCCAGGTATTTCTGTATTTTTTCTGTGTTGCAGTGTTTATGTTCATCATGGAATGATACTTGGTCAGAAGTTTACGTCATAAATATGAAGATGCTTTGTTGTTTCTGTGTATTTCTGTGTTTTTTGTTTGTTCAATGTTTATGGGTAATGATAGAATCATATTTGTTTGTTGTTTTCCATTTCTTTCTTCCTTTCCTGTTTTTCCCTTACTCCAGGTATTCGTGTAATTTTTCTGTGTTGCAGTGTTTATGTTCATCATGGAATGATACTTGGAAAGAAGTTTACGTGATAAATATGAAGATGCTTTGTTGTTTCTGTTTTTTTGTTTAACTTTACTCCAGTTTATATTTTTGTGTTTAGATTGTGGTTTTTCTGTGTTTCTGTTCATCATGGAATGATATTTGGAAAGAAGTTTATATTTTCTGTGCTCTGTGTTAAGATTGTGTTTTTTTGTTTAACTTTACTCCAGTTTATATTTTTGTTCTTGCATATCCATTTTATTTACTGTTTAAATTTTCCGTTTTGGTTTTTTGTATTTTCATATTTTTAATATGTAGTTAATGGTTAGTATTTACGTAGGGTACATCAGGAAATTTGACTGATTTTATGGTGTTTTTAGGAAGTGCAATGGCGAAGAAGCTGGATATGATTAAAGATATTGATGGTAAGAGGGAAACTCTGAAGTTGGGAGTTAGAGTTGTTGATCATTGGTATGTTCAGTCCCGTGATTCTACTCTTCAATTGGAGATGATTCTGATGGATGAAAATGTAAGTATTTCTTCATTAAACATTTGAGTTAGTTTTTGGATGTCTTATGTATTTTAATTTGTTCTGTTGATTTTTTATTGTAGGCGGACAAAATACATTGCATTGTTCGCAGGGAAGAGTTTGATTTATGGGATAGCAAGTTGATTGAGGGAGAAACATATATCATGCACAATTTCAAGATACTGAAAAATGAAGGGCAGTATAGGGTATGTGAGCATCCTTACAAGTTACTGTTTATTGGTGCTACATCCGTGAAGTTGCAAGCTATTGCTAAACTTCCAATGAAAGCTTACAACTTTAAAAGTATAAAAGATATTGTTAGTGGCAATTTTATTCCTGACTTGCTTATAGGTATGACAAATATAATAACTGTTTTATTTTTATTTAGAAAAATTTCGTATGATTTTCATACTAACTGTATTTTATATATTATGTCATTGAGACTTGATTGGTGTCGTTGAGAATGTGAGAATTAAGCCTCAGTTTAAAAGTGTAGAGTCAAAAAACGTGGTGTTTACTTTGGTGGATCTCAGGTAAATTAATATAATTGTACTGTATTATTATGTTAATATTTTGATTTATTTGAACTGAAAAATTTGTATTTTTGCAGTGGTACTGCTATTTGTTGTACATTGTGGGATGAATATTGCAAGAAGTTTATATAGAGGTACAATGACGTAGCTAATTCGGAAAAGCTTGTGGTTGTCATTACTCAAGCAAAAATCAAACCAGCTGCAGGTATAAATCTTTATGAAATCTCTTCTTCGTTGATTGTGATTTTGATTTTTTCTAACATTGGTTTTCATATGTAGGTGAATGGCCAGTTTCTGTTTCTAATACGTGGAATGGTACAAAGTTGATAATGGAAAGTGATTTTCCTCAAATAGTTGATTTTAAGAAACGAATGAAGGAGTAAGTTATCCGAATATTAAGCCATCTTAATTATTTGTCTGGTAGTGGAGTTATTTTACATACTATCAAAAAACTATAGTTGATTTTGTATGTTTTATTTGACTTGCAGAATTGATCCAGATGAATTAATATTGAGTCAGTGTGCAAGTCAATTGACTCAGTCTTCCCAATATATTGATGCTGAACGTTTTGTATATAAATGTTTAGTAAAAAGTTTGTCTTAAATCCCATTAATGAAGAAGGTATGAAAGCAAGTGTTGTGAAATACTTTATTTCATTTGTTTTTTCTTATTGTATTTTAACTTAAATTTTTTCTTTTGATATAGGAAGTTGTATGTGTGACTGTTGCAACAACTGTTAAGTTTAACTTAGATAATGAAGGGTGGTATTATTTGGTTTGCAACAATTGCAACAAAAGGACTTATGAAGCAGTTTCTTTCAAGTGCACTTATTGTGATAGAGATAATGCATTACCTGTTTTCAAGTTAGTATATTGTTTTATTGTATTTTTCATTTTGTGATCTATGTTAGTTGTTAATTGCAATTTTTCTGTACTTTGCAGGTATAGGCTCCAGGTCCAGGTCTGTGATGATTCAAACAATTATGCTAACTTTGTTGTATGGGACCAAGAATGTAGCAACATTATTGGGTTGTCTGCTGCTGATTTGCAGAAACAAATGATTGAGGTCTATAATTTTATACTTTCATCGTTTATATTTTCTGCTTTCAGTGTTGTTTATATTTGCATTGTTGTTAATTACAATAGGCTGGTGAAGATGATCCCCTTTGCTTTCCTGATGCATTGGATGTAATGCTAGGCTGTACCTTTGCTTTTAAAGTTCGAACGCAACCAAGAACTAAGTGTGCATCTGTCATTAAAGTTTCAAATGTTTCAGAAATAGTGGCACATGTTAAAAGTCTTATTCCTCCACTTCAAGTAAATATTACTTTGAAATGATTTATGTATTTCTTTCCATATGAAATACATATAAATGTAAAATAATTTTATTTTATTTGTATATGTAGATTGGTGATGGTACTGATAAATGCAGTATGGATTTGGTTTCTAAGAGTTCCAGTGTTATGGTAAGTATATTAAGATGCAGTTTTGATTTTTTGTTAATCTGAATCACAATTTTTAAGTATATATTACAGAAATTGATATGTGGTTTTATTTGTTTTGTAGATTTCAGAATTACGTGGGAAAGCTATTTGTAATTTGGCTGCAGACACTAATACTGATATAGTATATTCTTATTCAATTATCTTTATTCATAATTAAAACTATAGAGTATTTTGTTGTGATCAATTTTCTATTCTTAATTTTGTAGATGAGTTTGAGCGCAACTGGTGAGAATGAGTTGGATTATGTTGTAATTGGAACTCCAGGAAAGAGGTTATTGCCATGTAGTGAAAATTGCAATGAATCTTCTCAGGACATCGATTCTGCTCAATTATCCAGCACTAAGATGAAGAAGCTTATTAAGAAGGAGAAAACTTAAATTAAGTTTTTATGATTAGTATATGTTTGATGTATATAATTTTGGGTGCTTTGGAACAGTTATGGTTAAGCACTTTTTTAGCCACATATATTCTGTAAGTTAGGTTCAAGTACATTGTCCTTCATTTTCTTGTGTTTTGTTTGATGTTGGACTCATTCCCAAATATATGAATGAACCATCTTGCATTATTATATAGTAAGCGATTGATAAAATTATAGCTACTAACATTCAAACAAAGGATATACATGATTGATAATAAAGGAAATTAGATTAAGTGGATCTATATACATACAGAAACATATAGTCTTTCAAAAAGCAAATAAGAAAAAGCCCGTAAACTATTATCAAACTTAACTCATAAATATTCGTAGTTACATTAAGTGATTAAAACATGAATTGTGCTTGAACGGTTTTTGTCGACTCCAAACATCAGTTTGTTTCCAGCTTCAAGTGCATTATCAATGCAAAACTGCTTCCATCCTCGAGTAATGTAGCATTCCATACGCGATCTGTTACTCCATCTGATATTACATTCCCATAAATCACCATTTTCATTGCTGAGGTTATACATTTTTTGATTCTTTACCAAGGCTACATCAGCAAATTGTGCATCCAAGTACTGTAAATGAAATTCACAATATGTTAAGTAATTTTCTAAATTCATGTAACATAAACATTTCAGAAGGAATGAAACTTACCAGTGATGATGAGGGGATATCGTTTTCAGTTAATGTTTTTTCTGTTGAAAAGTAAAAAGGATTTTCATCATTGCTTTCCATTGTAGTAATGCAATTATCAGTTGATTTGTTGATGTAAGTGATTTCATCACCAGCCAAATCAAATATCCTTACTATGAATTTGTTATCTCCCATGTAAGTTAGCCTCAGTACATGATCATTTCTTATATCATAGTATTTAATAAACTGTGGAATTCCCTTTGTAATAAAATGCATATGCAAGAATCCTTTTGAAATGATAATTTCGTGGATGTTTCCTACTGGGTCAATCATCTCAAAGTTATCAGATGCAAATGTTGGACCCCAAAACCGTGAAAATGCATCAGCAAGTGTTATAGATTCCTGTACCATAAATAAATCCTCTTTATGTTTATACTGAAATAATTATAAACCAGTTACATATGAATTATATGTATGCGATAATGTTACCTGTTGTATGGATAATTTGACATTGAAACAGTTGAAGAATCTGGGCAATGGGTTTTCTGGGTGGACATCTCTCGGATTTTTTGGGGCAGGGTATTGGATTTCAGTCATGTCAATGTCAAAAATCCTTAAGTCAAATACTCTGTTTCCTAAGTATTTGACTGCAACAAAATAGTTTTCTTTGAACTTGTAAAAACTTGCTATTTCATAACCTCCACAAAAGAAGTTTTCAGGCACTGAAGTTTGACCTATGCGGATAACTATCTTATTTCCTCTTGGGTCCACTAAGTAGTTTAGATTGTGTCTAACTTCCTTTGACCAGTAAACAACGAAACCAGGGTCAAATTGAATGTATTCCTGCAATATGTATGAAGTAGAGGAATGAAAAATTATGGATGTACTACGCTCTGTGATTTTATTTGTGCAGATGATAAAATAGGAAAAAAACAGTCTAAAGAATGGGTTCCAGTTTGTAATATTATGTCCACAGAATGCATATTATAATTGCTCCTATGCATAAATCGAACATATACTGAAGTTTTGCATTTGCTTTCTCATATCAATGGTTGAAAACAGATGGTACTAACTTTAAACCAAAAAAATTAAAAAACTTACCTTAGTTGGATTAAAGATTGAAACCCAAAATGGATGGCAGTACATCATAGCATTCCGGGAAGATGAAGCCATTGGAATAGATTTGAGAAATGCAGTGCAGAATGATTGGACAATGGAAAGTGAAGAAGTCGAAGGACATGACATAAATATTAAACTTTAAAAAAAAATTACCGTTTCAAATGACGGTTGGTAATGAAATGTCAGTGTAATTAATACTCTGACCTTTTAATTATTTAGTTTAAGTTTTAAATACGAAAAAAATACGAAGCACTCATTGCATATACTAATTTCATTAAAGTGACACGACAATATATGAAATAGATTTATGTGCAAAAAAATCCTATCTTTTTTTTATTTGGCGCCATTTTAATTGACTAATTGCAATAACTACAGCATAAACATCTAAGTTATGTGGTCTGCAATGAAGGGATGATAATTTGCAGTAGCAACAAAAATAATGAAACTACTCCAATGCCTACAAAAATAAAAAAGTTAAACTACACTGCGTTGAGGTTTGTTTATTGTTGTTCAAAACTATAGTTATACATTGTAGAATATGTTTTTATTATTTATTTGATTTGAATCCAATGGTGTGAAATGAATTCTGAAGTGATTGTGCTGTATGTTAAAAACGCAGGAATGGAGGCTGATAAAAAAATATTGAAGATTGCTTGTGCCCAAGCAAGATTGAAGCGAAAAATGATTTTGAAAGAAAACAGGATGAATAAGAAATGTGTTAAAGAGTGTGGTATATTTTCTAAAAGCCAACATGGTAGAACATTGTGTACTCCACTGTCTGATGTTACAACTCAATTTTTATCTGGAGGAAGACTTAACACTTCTGGAAGAGTACAATGTCATAAAAATAGAGATGCAGTTCCAGATAGTAATGCTTCTCATCGACAAAATCTATTGCCTAGGTTTGAGATTGTTTTTTCAGAGCAGGAAAAAGATAATCAGTGCTCATTGAATAAGAGTAGTAGTCAACAGTCTTCCTTAACTGCATCTCATTTTCATATGGCTGAACAAATAAGTCAACTCAATACTAATGCAGACAATCCAGACAATGGCCAAGGTATTAATTAATTTATCTACTACCAAATGGATATATTGTTTAATTCTGACTGCTTTCAATTATCACAGTTGAACAGATGGTTAAAATGCGAAAAAATCAACATATAAAGCAAAAAACATATACAACTTCGGACTCTGACTATTCCATACAATTTGACGAAAGATAAGATACTATTAATTACATCTTGACTTTACTATATTTAGTTTTTTTATAAATGTTTACTAAAATCGAGATACACATTCAGTTGCTATGCAGATATAGGTGACCCAATTTATACGTGCCCCTATTGCAAAGCATGCATGTGGTATGAAGAAAGGATAGACAAGCATAAACATTCTGCAATTCCAAAGTTTAATTTGTGCTGTGGAAATGGAAAAGTGCAGTTACCTCTATTGAAGGATGCTCCTACTGTTTTGAAGCAATTATTGTTTGATTCCAACAGCAGAGAAGGAAAAAATTTCCAACAACATATTCGTACATATAATATGATGTTTGCTTTTACATCACCAGGTGCCAAAGTTGATAACAGCTATAACAATGGTCATGGTCCACCCAATCTGAGGATCCAAGGCCAAGCTTGCCATAGAATAGGTAGTTTGCTCCCGCCTGCAGGACAAATTCCTAAGTTTGCCCAACTATATATTTATGATACTGAAAATGAAACACACAACAGAATCCAATCCTTAAGGTACGTGAAGCTAAAGTTTGTTTAAAACAACAATTTGATATTTTGGATGCTGTATTAATTAAGATTCTATTAATTTTCAGCAATGACAACAAAATTGACGTGGATATTGTAGACAAATTAACAAAAATGTTAGATGAATTCAATGTTCATGCCAAATCATTCCGAGTTGCTAGAGACCGTTACAGAGAACAACCTTTCCATGATCTTAAATTAAGGCTAATTGCTGATAGGAATAAGGATGGAAGGTTATATAATATTCCTACCGTTTCAGAAGTAGCAGCACTAATTGTTGGTGACGTTGACAGTGCTTCCCCAAGAGATATCATAATGGAAAATAGAAGTGGAAAACTGCAGAGAATTAACGAACTTCACACGAGTTACCTAGGCTTCCAATATCCTTTACTATTTCCATATGGGGAAGATGGTTATAGGCATGATGTTAATCATCGAGTCACAAGTACTTCAAAAAACATGAAGAGAAATCGCTTGACAATAAGGGAATGGTTCTGCTTCCGAATTCAGAGTAGAGAATTAGAAGCACAAACACTACTAAGATCTAGGCGATTGTTCCAACAATTTGTTGTTGATGGATACACTATGCTAGAGTCTGAAAGGTTATCATTCATAAGAAACAACCAGTCCAAGCTTAGAGTGGACAAGTACGATAACCTCTTCCAATCAAAATCAAGTACCCAAGAAGAAGGATCTACAAAAGGCAAAAGAGTTGTACTACCTTCTACTTTTGTTGGTGGGACACGATTTATGGAACAACTTTATTTTGATGGAATGGCAATTTGTAGTCATGTTGGTTTTCCAGATTTGTTTGTTACTTTTACATGCAATCCGAAGTGGCCTGAAATACACAGAATTTTATCACATAAAAATTTATCTGCATCTGATAGACCAGACTTGGTTGCAAGGGTTTTCCGAATCAAATTTGATCATCTTCTAGCAGATCTTACGAAGAATCATTTGTTGGGCAGGGTCATTGGATGTATATTCCCTTTTTCCTATTATTTGATAACGTAAATTTTTTTTGTTCGTTCATATACTAATGGAATGAATTTACAATGCAAACATGTATACTATTGAATTCCAAAAGCGTGGTCTACCTCATGCTCATCTGCTTCTCTTTTTGCACCAAAATGACAAATATCCAAGCGCTGATGATATTGATAAAGTAATATCAGCTGAAATTCCGTGCCCAATTGCAAATCCTAAACTATATGAATGTGTGAAGGATCATATGATTCATGGTCCCTGTGGAGTAGTAAATAAATCCCTTCCTTGCATGAAGAATGGTAAATGCTCACGGTTTTATCCTAAAAAATTTCAGAGTAGTACAACTATTTCAGAAGATGGATTTCCACAATATCGAAGAAGAGACAATGGAGTCTGCGTGGTCAAGAATCATGTTTCTTTAGACAATCGATCTGTGGTTCCATATAATCCTAAATTGTTACTTAAATATGAAGGTCACATCAATGTTGAATGGTGCAACAAAAGTACTTCAATTAAGTACTTATTCAAATACATCAACAAGGGTTATGACAGAATTACAGCGGCTATAGTTAATAATACCAATGCAACTCATCTTCATCACCAGTCAGGAGATGAAATTAAACAATATCTTGATTGTAGATACATATCACCATCTGAGGCATGTTGGAGAATATTTTCATTTCCTATTCATGGCAGGAATCCAGCTGTTGAACGTTTATTTTTCCATCTTCCCGGAGAACAATCAGTGTACTTTAAAGACGACGAGTTTATTGATGAAGTCATAGGAAAAGCAACTGTAGCAGAATCAATGTTCACAAGTTGGATGGAATGTAATAAAAAGTATGAATTGGCAAGAACTTTGACATACCCAAAGATTGTGTCAAAATTTGTCTATGTCAAGAAAGACAGATGTTGGAAACCCAGGAAAATAGGGAACACAATTGGAAGACTTATTTGGGTTCCACCATCAACAGGTGAATTATACTATCTAAGGAGGATGCTCACTGTTGTCAAAGGTCCTTTATCTTATGAAGATATCAGAACGGTGGATAATATATTGTATTCAACCTTTAGAGAAGCATGTGAATCTTTGGGATTTTCGGCAGATGATAAGGAATATGTAGAAGCAATCAAAGAAGCCAAAGATTGGGGCAGTGGAAATTATCTAAGGAAACTTTTCGAGACAATGCTATTGTCCAATAGTGTCAACAAACCACTAGATCTATGGGAAAAAACTTGGAAATGGCTATCTGATGACATATTATATAGGGAAAGAATAAAAGCTGGCAATCCAGGTATGTTTGACTTAAATTTATAAACTTATAAGAGAAATAAGTTACTGAATTAAACAAAAATGAATACTTAAGTCACTGAATGTAAATGCAGAACTGCAATTATCAGTTGATATATTGCGAAACTTGACGTTATTCCATATTGAAGAGATCCTACAAACTAATAGAAGAAGCCTAAAACAATTCCCAACAATGCCATATCCAGATGGTTTTATTATAGCTCAATGTGGGAACAGATTGGTGTACTCAGAACTTGACTACAATCCTGTCACTGAAGCAAATCTATTTCAGCAAAATTATGATCGCATGACAGGTATAACCTAACTAAAAATTCGTGACTACATTTTTTGTTTTGAATAACTAATATCTGAATTACAATTGTAGGGGAACAAAAGGACATATTTCAAAAAGTTACTGAAGCTGTTATTAAAAATGTGGGAGGAATGTTCTTTCTTTATGACTATGGGGGTACAGGAAAGACTTTTAGTAAAATTAAATTAAATAATAATACTAATAAAAATAATTATAAAATAAAATGAAATGAAATTAATAATAACAATAAAAATAAAAATACGAATAAGAATAATCAAAATAATAATAATGATAATAAATAAATAAAATAATAAAAAATGATAATATAAGTAATAATAATAATAATATGAACAAAATTAGTAATAATAAAACGAAACTATAAAAAATAAAAATAATAATAAAATGAAATAAAAAATAATAATAAAATAATAATACTAATAAGATAAAACAATAATAATAAAATAAATAATAATAATAAAACAATAATAATAACAATAAAGTCATCATTAAAATAAAACAATGATAATAATAAAAATAATAAAAATAATAATAATTATAATTATAATTATAATAATAGTAATATAATACATTAGTAAATAATAATCATAAGTGTGTGATATATAAAATAAAAATAATAATAAAATAAAATAAAATAGTAATAATAAAATAGTAATATTAATAAGATAAAACAATAATAATGGTAATAAAATCATTGTTAAAATAAAACAATGATAATAATAATAATAATATTATTGTATTTAATAATCATAAATGTGTGGTATATAGAAGAAAAACTCTAAACATCCTGTTCCATTTTCTCCGTGCAATTAACCGGGTTTCTTGATGACTTACTAATGTAGCAAAAAATAATCCAAGCGTAAAAAGAACCATTTAGCACTAATCAAGGTTTGAACTCACATCCACCCAATTACCAAGCATATGGACAACCATCAAGCCTATAAATGTTTCTTGACATATCATGCACACATATACTCATAACATTATGCCATGCGTTCATATATGTGCTCACAATAAATTAAATAATTAAAAAATCACATTAATGACGTACGCAAGACTCAAACTCAAGTCCTTTCCACATCACTCCACACACTCAACCACTTAACCTACCATTGTTCTTTTGTCATAATTCTCCGCATTATTTACTTTATAGATTCCTTCCTACATTTATTAAATAAATATTTATTTATTTACTTAATTTTTCTGGGTCTTACAATTGGCCTGGGTTGAGGTGAGAACTGAAGTATTGCATTCTCCTTCTATAAACGGTGTTGTCTTTGACATAACTTGCACATAGCTTCTGAGTCTTCCTGTTGCCATCTCTTTTTCTCCAGAATTCTTGCGAAGAACTTGAAAGGTTCGAGTACTAGGTATGTCTGTTAGGGGTTCTAATGCGGGCATTAATGAAGGGTCAGATAGTAGCCGTCTTTGAGAGGAGTCTAGTGATTATGAATCGAGGATACTAGGAGTGATTGCCAAGGTCATAAGGGAAAGTAGGAAGGACCCACCAGAGGAGCTTGCCAAGAGCTCTCTCCCTTTAAGGGTTGGGTACGACTAGGTTCACAAGGAGGTCCGAATGGCTTCCTCTAAGTTTCGGTTGTCGAAGTTGTTGGCATTTTGTTAAACAATATCTATATATTTGATTGGGGGTGGGTCATGACATAGTTTCTCTTAAGAAAGTTAGCGTCGTGGGTAGGGTTTGTCATGGTTGAGGGCGAGCAAGAGTTCTTTTATGTGTATTAGGCCTTTTTTCTGTGCTTTCATGTTCGTTTACCCTTTGACGAGTTTACCATGGGTGTGCTTCATCTTTTGAACGTTGCTCCTATGCAACTTCATCCTTTACAAGCATTCTGACTTATTTGCCAAGTCTTGTACTTCTCTCCCACCCCAAAAAAGTTTCCTTTACTTCTACGTTACTTGGCCCAAAGGTCTAGTCAAGTAGACAATGTATAAGGTGGTTCCTTCATGTGAGTAATCTTTAGTGATCCCCCTAGTGTTGTGTGCTCTAGGGAATGAGGATGGGTAGTCCATTAGTGATTTCTTAGAGCTATGCATCCTAGGAGACGAGGACAAATTGTCTGATATAAAATTTAATTTTTTAAAATTTAGAAATTAAATCCCAAAAAAAAAAGATTAAAAAAAGATTAAAATTGCAAACGGATAATTAAATGGAAACCCAAACTACTGTTTAATATTTTATTTGGATTTATTCATGTCATGGATGATTATGAAATACAAACCAAATATATAAATATATGTTGTTCGCAATTACGATTGTAGTAACGATTCTCTTCAAAAGGGTTTATTATTGCCTCTTATTTAAGTCGTAATGCGACTCACTAAAAAAAGCATGCATGTACACTAATAAAGCATGCATGTAGCTTTGGAGTTTCAAAACGATCAGCTAAAGTTGCACCAAATTTTGGTTTCAAGGATAAAACCATTTAGGGCTAATATATAACCTATTATCTATTATTTATTAACAGAATAGGTGGAAATATCACCTTGTTTATTCATGTATCTCAAACTGGTATATATACAGATGTATGAATATATTTTCATTAATTCCTACCTACAAATCTGCATAAGAATATTGACTCCATAAATAGATTACATGATTTTTGGCCAATCACATAATCACATAATTGCCTAATATATCAGCAATCAATGATAAGAATAATCAGCCCAAGATATTAGCTAACACCCCCCTCAAGTTGGTGCATGCAAATTTTGGATGCCCAACTTGGGAAGAAAAAAATCAATTTGTCGTTTTCCAAGTGCTTTGGTGAAAATATCAGCAAGTTGGCTAGATGTATTAACATAACGAGTGGTAATAGTACCATTCAAAATTGCATCACGGATGAAATGACAATCAATATCTATGTGTTTGGTACGCTCATGAAAGACTGGATTGACATCAATATGCAGTGTGGCTTGACTATCACAATAAAGCAACATAGGACGAATGTGACCAATTCCTAAAGATTGTAAAAGACCTTTTAACCACTTAAGTTCACACGTGGTGGTGGCCATTGAGCGATATTCAGCTTCAGCAGAAGAGTGGGAAACAGTGTGTTGCTTTTTAGTTTTCCAAGAAATGGGGGAACTTCTAAGAAAAACAATATAACCCGTAAGAGAACGTCGTGTGAGGGGGCAGGTAGCCCAATCTGCATCACACCAATCGTAGAGTTGAAGATCACAATCTGCGCGGAGTATAATCCCTTGACCGGGAGTACCCTTTAGATAACGAACCACTCGAAGAGCAGCATCCCAATATTCTTGAACGAGAGTTTGCATAAATTGGGCGAGCATATGGACACTGTAAGAAATATCAGGCCGATTCACAGAAAGATAGATCAAACGCCCAACGAGTCTCTAGTATTGAGTTGAATCAGATAGAGGAATCCCGGTGGCCAAAGGAAGATGATGATTTGGATCAAGGGGAGAGCTAGCGGGCTTGGCACCCAAAAGACCAGCTTCTGTAATAATATCAAGAGTGTATTTTTGTTGGCACAAGAAAATATCAGTAGGACTTCGAGCCACTTCAATACCTAAAAAATACTTTAAGGTTCCCAAATCCTTCATGTGAAAACAATGACTCAAGTATTCTTTAAAAGACACAATAGCGTCGTCATTATTATTAGAGATAACAAGATCATCAACATAAACCAAGACATTGAGGTGAAGATCATCACAATGGAGTGTAAAAAGAGAATAGTCTGAATAGGATTGTATGAAACCATATTTTTGCAAGGCATTCTTCAGCTTACCAAACCAATAACGAGGGGCTTGTTTCAAGCCATATAGAGACTTACGTAACTTGCAGACTTTAGTGGGATCAGGAGACTGGAAGCCAAGAGGTAGCTTCATGTATACTTCCTCATTAAGGTCACTATGTAGAAAAGCATTGTGAACATCCATTTGATGAAGTGCCCAATTCCTAGCAGCAGCAACAGCGAGGAAAGTACAAATTGTAACCATCTTTGCAACTAGTGCAAAGGTCTCGTGAAAATCTAAACCTTCAACCTGATTATTCACTAAAACAACAAGACGAGCTTTATACCTTTCAATAGATCTGTCGGCATGATATTTGATTTGATAGACCCATTTACATCTGATAGCCCTTTTCCCATGAGGTAGAGGAACGATAAACCAAGTCTCATTATTTTCAAGAGCTTGAATTTCTTGTTGCATTGCTTGCTGCCAATGGTCATGTTGAACAGCAGCAGCGAAAGTTTACGGTTCAGTGTCTTTAGTAATAGCAGCCAAAAACTGTCGGTGACGGGAAGAAAATTTAGTACAACTCACATAATTAGCAATGGGATAAGGCGTACCTGAGGAGCTTGATAGAGTGGATGAACAAGGAGAGAGATCAATCTTACGAATGGTATTGGTCACATAGTCACGTAAAATAGTTGAAGGTATCTTTATGCGATGACCACGACCCAAAGCATCTTCTGTGGGCATCTGATCAGGTGTACCCCCCCTGACTGTAGCAATGCCAAAGTCATTAGTAAGTGAGATAGAGGAGAGACTATCAGATTCAATGTTTGGTGAAGCATTCAAGTTCAACTGAGATATAAGAGGAAGATCATCATTAATAATCACAACTGTAGAAGGGGAAGGAGAGGGAACAAGGGATAAGGATGAATTATGTTCGGGAGAAATGGTTGATGCATAAGGAAAATCAGCTTCATAGAACACAACATCACGTGAGACAAAAAATGTTTTTGACTCAATATCATACAATCTCCAAGCTTTCTTACCATACGGATATCCCATAAAAATACATTTCCTGCTCCTACTGGCAAATTTGTCACCTCCATGATGCTGATTGTGAGCATAACACAAACACCCAAGAACCCGAAGATGATTAAGAGTAGGGGGTGTACCATACAAGAGTTCATAAGGAGATTTTCCTTTTAACACAATTGTGGAAGTACGGTTGATTAAATAACATGCAGTCAAAGCACAATCTCCCCAGAAATGAATAGGAAGATTAGCTTGAAAGCACAAGGCACGTGCAACATTCAGAATATGCCTGTGTTTACGCTCTACTCGGCCATTTTGTTGTGGAGTTCCTGTACAAGAAGTTTTGTGCACTATACCATGGTCACGAAAGTATGTTCCCATTGAGACAAACTATGTTCCATTATCACTTCGAATAATTTTTACCTGTTTGTGAAATTGACGTTCAACCATGGCAATAAATTGTCGTAAATATGTTGAAACTTCTTTCTTGTCAATAAGAAGATAAATCCAAACAGCCCTTGAATAATCATCAACAAGAGTTAAAAAATATCTAGCACCACAAAAAGTTGGAGTTCGATAGGATCCCCATAAGTCACAATGAATTAACTAGAAAATGTCAAAAGTTTTGGTTTTACTAATGGGAAAGCTTTCCCGTGAATGTTTTGCACGAAGAAAAATATCACACACTTGGTTGTATGATTTATTTATTCTATCAAAATCACTATTAAACATCATATCAATAACTTTATTGGAAGGGTGTCCTAGCCTTTTATGCCACACTTCATGCGAAATTGATGTTGATGATGTCTGTATAGTTGCTGCTGTGACCATTTTACCAAGATAATATAACCCCTCTCGCTGTTCACCCATTCCAATCAGCGTCCTCGTAGTGTGGTCCTGAGTAACACAAAATTTATCACTAAAGGCAATAACTCGATTTGATTCATTAACCAATTGAGATACTGAAACAAGATTGCAATTTAAGGATGGCACATAAAGAACATTAGTCAATGTTAGAGTGTCACTAAGTAACACAGTGCCTTCCTTTGTAGCTGTGATGTGTTGACCATTAGGAAGACCCACTGAACACCCCATAATATCCTTAATATCAGTAAGGCATGCTAATGTGCCAGTCATATGATACGAGGCTCCTGTATTAAGAATCCATGGTAAAGAAGTGCACTTACCACTCAGTTTGTCAGTTGCTCCTACTTTGATATTGTTCAAGAGACTCACCAATGTGTCCCATGGCGCAGTGGTTATACCTTTGACATCAGATGGACCATCATCTAGAATCCCAGTAGATGAATTTGCTTGCGTCGCATGAGCCTTGACAATTCCACGTCCTTTGCCAAGTTGTGTGCTTTTTCCGCGTCCAATTCCCTTTCCTATTCCAGGAGGGCGCTCTCACCACCAATCCGGATAGCCTATGATTTGGAAACAACTATTTGAGTCATGTCCAGAGCGATGACAATGAGTGCATGAAACATTTTTATCCTTTGTTGAATTTCGAATTCCTGCCTACACTGTGTAAGCCAACACATCTCCATGTTCCTCCTTGTTGTGAGAGATAGTACGCACCCGTTCTTCCTGCACTAATATCGAATATATTTTATTCAAAGGAGGCAGTGGATCTTGTGCCACATCGTCCAATACCATGACAAATTGATGTACCTTTTCTTCTTCACGCTTCTTTTCCATTTCGGAACTGAGATTACATTTGCAAAGCCCACACTTACAAATGGGTATGGTTTCATAGTTACCCAGTTCTTCCCACAACTTTTTCAGTTTGCCATAATAGGAAATAATGGTCATACCTCTTTGTTTGCATTCAACAAGTTCAGCTTTGAGTTGTTGGATTCGTGGTCCGTTCACTATAGAGAAACGTTCTCGAATATCCTGCCAAAGATCTTGTACCAACTCCATATGCGAAATACTCGTTCGCAACGAAGGTTCAATCGTGTTCATGATCCAAGAGACCAACAAGGAGTTAATAGTCCACCAATCTTCAAGGTCACCGGACTCTGTTGTAGGTTGGCTGATTGTTCCATCAACAAAGCCAAATTTCTTTCGTGCTCGCAACGCTGTTTTGACAGATCGAGCCCATTCATCATAGTTTTCTCGCCTCAGTTGTACCTGAGTTATAAGAATTCCTGGATTGTCATTGGAGGTGATATCGTAAGGAGAAATCGTTCTTCTTACGGAACTTCCAGCGCTTTGGTTGTTGCTTGCTTCTGCCATGATGACAGACAACAAAACCTTAGGTTTGTTTTGTTATAGCTCTGATACCATAACAGAATATGTGGAAATATCACCTTCACTACTACAAATTCTAATATTACATGGGAATTTTCTTGCAAATTTGTTAAAAAAATTGCAAGAAAAGGCTTTTTCCTGCTACTTTTACCAAGAATTTTAATTGGCAGGTAATTCCTTCGTGGGTAATTATTTCCTACAAAATTATAAAATTCGCAAGTATTTCCTACAAAATTTGTTACGAAAAGTGTTTTATACAAAATATTTTGCAAAAAAATTGGCAGCAATTTCCTACAAATTTTTTTTTTCATAAAAAAATTTATAAGTTTTTCCTACAAAAAAAATTTCAAAACAAAATTGGCAGGAAATATGAATTGTTTTAGTAGTGCTTGTTTATTCATGTATCTCAAACTGGTATATATACAGATGTATGAATATATTTTCATTAATTCCTACCTACAAATCTGCATAAGAATATTGACTCCATAAATAGATTACATGATTCGTGGCCAATCACATAATTGCCTAATATATCAGCAATCAATGATAAGAATAATCAGCCCAAGATATTAAGTAACATTTATTATAATATAAAAAAAATAAGATACTAAAAAATTTATTTTATTATTTATTTTATGTTGGACAAATGTTTTAAAAAATAGTTTTTTAGTTATTTGATATTTTTAATTTCTTTTTTATTTATGTTTATTTTGCTACATGTGTATGGAAATTATTTTACTTTTTATTCATTTATTTTATTTTTAAAATTTTTTATTTATATTTATTTTGTTGCCACGTATACACAAAATTTGTTTTACTTTTTTATTCATTTATTTTATTTTTAAGTTAATTTGTCTATGCTATTTCTTTATTCTTCGTATTATAAATTTTCTTTTATATTCATTGAATTGATTTTTTACTCCTATTTCAAATTGTTAGAGTTTTTGACTTTAATAAGACCAAGATAAAAAGTTAAAATTAAGAAGCTAATTGTCTCTAAATATACAACTAACTAATGTATTTATATTGTCATTAATATTATATATATATATATATATATATACCTATTAATTGAGTTTGTCCATATATTGATAAGACAAGTCAGACAAAATACATTGCATAACTCTGTCCATACATAAATTATGAGTCTGTCAATTCACTAATTAAATGAGTCTTACAATATACATTACGAGTATGTTCATACACTAATTAAACAAATCTAACAACAAACACTACACGAGTATGTTTATAGACTCACTACAACAAAAAATATTTTAGACAACACTAAACGAGACTACAAGTATAAAAATGTGGTCTAAACATAGAGAAGGCAACACTTGTTTAGACGTGGCTTAAAAACTATTGTAAGCAACATTTATATAAATTTTGCTTGTAAAAAGTGTGGGCTAATCCATAAAAATGTGGCCTAAAATACACTAAAAATTTAAGTTTTTAGAGTAAAAATATTTCCTCCCTCCTTTTTTGACTGAAATCACAAAACTTAGTTCCAAAACGCGAAAATTTGAATTTCTTCCCTCCCTTTGTTTTTAGACTGAAAACGCCACAGTGCTGAAAATGTGAAGTTTTGAAAAAGACATACATCAAAATTGTTGCGTGCTATGAGGATTTGAAGCAACAATTTTAAAATTGTTGTCATACTGAAATTTGTGGCCTATTACCTACAGCTACGCTCACCTAGACCACATCTACAAAACTAATGTCTAAACTTTAGCCTACGATTTTTATGGTTTAAGTGCGTTTAGCAATATACATTAGGAGTCCTTTATATATTGAATAGATGACTTTAACAATATACATTATTAGACAAGTCTTTTCATACATAAATTTCATGAGTTTATTAATACATATTAGACAAGTTTGCTCATTCACTTATTAGATGAATATTGCAATACACATTAAATGAGTCTATTCATACATTCATCAAACGAGTTTAGCGAAAAATATTATATGGGTTTAACAATACACATTATATGATTCTATTCAAAACTTAATTATAAACTTAAAAATATTTATTATTTCTTTTCTCAACCTCTAAATCTCTTTTAAATAAACACACAAACAAACAGCCGTGCGTAGATACAAGTTTAAAACTAGCTAGCAGTAAAAGAATATTTAAAATGGTAAAAAGAGTATGTAAATAATACAATGTTTTAAAAATTAATTTTTTAATTATTAATAATTTCTTTTGGTATATATATATATATATATATATTTATTTATTTATTTATTTCAATGTCATCGTTATAAAAAAATTCACCTTGTCTACACATTTTTTCTACAACACTAATAAGTATGGTATAATAATTTCATTATAAAAAAATCATGTATTATTAATGGACATAATTCGTCAATAATTTAAGTTTATTAATGGATTATCAACGATAAAAAAATGTTAATAATATATATTTGTTGGATTATGGCCTTCGGTAAAAAAAATATTAAATTAGCTTTAAAAGGTTAGTGTTAGTCTAATTGTAATACTATTAGAGTAATCAGTGTTTTAACATGATGTAAAATTTTAAAATTTGTTGACTTAATTGATTTTAACATATTGTGAAAAGTTAACTTTGTTTTTTGGAAAGTTAACTTTTTTTTAATAGAGTTGGCTAAACTAACTTTCAACAGTAACTATTTTTAACTTCTAAAGTAAAAATATTTATGTTATTATGAGACTAGTGTTGACTTAACTAATGTCAACTAAAATAAATATTAAAAATATATTAGATTTGTGTCATTTTAGTTAACGTTAACTTTATTTATTTTTAATATTTAACTTTATTTATTTTTAATATTTATATTTATTTAAGTTAATATTATTTTTTTCACTAAATTTATGTTTCATGCTACATGAGCGCGGTATAAATTATCTATGTTATTAAATTTGTATTCCTTGGGATATGATGTGTGAAAGGCAGAAATGACGAATTCGTGGTTTTTATTTTTATAGTAATATGAATTTAATTTATTCTAACTTATCCTATTTTGTCTTGGTATTTTGTTGTATTTATCTACATGTGATGATCGTTTGTTAGATGTACGTAATGGATAATTATTAAGGTATAATACAAATTTCAAAAGAATCTAAAAGTTTCTAAAATAAAAGTACTGAAATATAATGAAAGTTTTAGAAAAAATAGAAAAACCTAAAATAGGAGATAAATTTCAAGAACATTTTATTATTTTCATAATTTTATCTATCTCATCAACTATTACTTTCACAACCTTAAAATAATAACAATAATGCAGGTAAAATAGTTGTGAATTAATATAGGACTATAAATAAGCTTACAAGAAAGAATAGTTGTTACTTAATTATATAATTTTTTATTGTATAGATCCTCTGGTTGATGAAATATTATTCATCTTTTTTTCAAAAGTTATGTTTTGTTTTTCTCATGATTTGTAATTAAGTACAATCTATATACTATGCTTTTTATTTTTTTATCAACGTAATGCTTTAAATTAGTAAAGTGAATCCTACTAAATTGGGGTGATACATAATACATTTATTTTACATTATTTTATAATTTATATTTTACAAATAGTACTTTTAAAATAAGAAACAAAAAAATAGTTTAATTAATATAATATTATTTTATTTTTATAAAAGTTTTAAATTAATTTTAGTATAATTCATTATTTCTAAGTAAAAAGAAAATAAAATAGAAGTTATTCATATATTAGTAAATCAAACTTTCTAAAAATTTTAACAGTAAAAAAGGAAAACCAGTCAAAAATAGAGTAAGCATTTGACCGTTATAAACTAAAATCTGAGCATAAAAGAAAAAAAAAGATCTAATTAGATAAATGAGGTAAATTTGGGAATTTTTTTCTACAAAGAAAAGGTATAATTCAGAAAAATAAAAATAATATCCAAATTACTTTTCCTATTTTGAGAATGAAAGATAAAAGAATTTAATATGATATTAGTTAATATACATATATATATATATATATATATATATATATATATATATATATATATATATATATATATATATACTTAGATGCTCTATTGAATTATTTATGCTATATTTTTTCTTAGAACTTTCGTTTTATCATTTTTTTTTCATAATATTATCTGACTTAAGAAATAATATTATTACTTTTCCAGGTTGTATTAGAAAACAGTACACACTAAAATTCAAGTAGTAAAGGCAGGTATAAGCATATAAATATTCACGATTACAAATATAAGCACTAAAATTATATACGAGTTATAATTTTATAGTAAGATGATAAATTCTCTGCTCATGGCACTCCTATCCAAACCGTTGCTGACTGAAATAAACGATTTGGAAGGGAACACTTTCTAGATAGGTGCATGCTGTGTTTAGCGTCAGAATTACTTCATAATTTTGATTTGTTCAATTCAATGTATTGCATATTGTGATCTATGTTCTTTCAATTTAATTATTAGATACCCTTATTATAATTTGTATTTTAAAATTAGAGATTTTTATTATAATTATAAAACTATAATTACAAAGCATAACTAGAATTTCTAATAATTAAATCACGATGACAGTACGCAATAATATTAAATTGTTATTATAAATGGTCTCTTTGTAGTTTCAATTTTGAACCTTCAAAGTGTATGCTGAGTCAACCCAAAACTTTTCTTCTTTTAAACCTGGTTAATGGAGACATGTATTACTCAGGTCAAGGCACAACACCCGCGTGAATAACCCTATATATATACATGCATGTGATTCTGCTTCCTCCACAACATTCACATCACAATCTCTCCTTTTCTCTGCGAATCACTTTCTGTTTTCACCATTTCAAGACACAAAACACAGGATTTAATCTGTGAGAACATTAACACATACACAGACATGTCTTTGTCTTACAGTTGCAGAAGGATCCTCTTCATGGTTCTGCTTCTGATGTTGGTCTTTTTGGTTATGTCTCCACAATTTGGAGAAGCTTGTAGGCCATTACAAGACCAACAACTGTTGCTCAAGCTTCCACGAGGTCCTCCTGTTGTATCAAGTCCAGATCCAATTCATACGTGAAAACCTAATTGCATGCGTCATGCACAACGTTAATATTCTACTTCTACATACGGTTACTAATACATGTAAAATTTAGTTTTTTTTTTCTGGGTCTGCTCGCTTGGAACAACCTTGGGAAAAGTGCTTTGGTTAATTTCTAGAGCAAATCAAATCTCAGTTTATTGTATTTATTCAGTTGCCAGACACAAGTTGTAACACTCATTCATTGAAATAAGACATTATGCTAATCTTCACTATTTATCCATCATTCCCTTCTACATTCCGTACACTATCTATTTATTTTTACTAATACATAAACAAGAACAAATGTCTTTCAATGTATTTACGTTAATTCGTATGTGAAGGAATATTTCTTTTATCACCAAAGACAAAACATAGATGTTCCTGCAGAGAACAAACAAGATAAGTTAGGCACAAGCGTCACCTTACCCTTGTAGTCCGTTCTTTCCTCAACTGGCCTCTTTCTGGTTGATACATATCAGTTTGGACCCAGGAGGGGTTACCTGCAGAAGGGTCTCCGAAGCTCAAGTGAGTCAAAACTCTCAAAAGGTCAAATCAGTGATTAATGAAAGCGTACCTTTAATAACTAAGGTCCACGTGTATTTATAGAGCATTAATTATGTCTGGTTATGCCATGGGCCAGCCCTGACTTGGGTTCTAGTTTGGGTTGTAAATGGGCCTGGGCTTAGGACTTATTGAATGCCGGGGGTTTTCATTGTACTGAGTTTATTGGAGTGGTCGGCCTAGGCTTTAATCTTACTGGATCTGTTAGAGTAGTCGGTCTAGGCCGGCTACTTATCTTTGTGGCTTATGTTGGTTATATGAGGTGCAGGTTGTTCCAGGTTGTTCCTTTAGATGTTTAGGTTAGAACTTGGTAAAACTTAGGCTAACTCGGCCTAGGCTGAATACTTGACTGCCTTGGTATATGTATTGTTTACTTGTTTTGTCAAGTTTGGCTAGATGTGGTACAATAGACATGGATGTAGGGCTGTGGTGGGTGTGCGTAAACTGATATAATGAGTATATCTATAATTGTGAGGAGCTTATATTCATGTAAATAATATTTACATAAAAAAGATTATGAGTTACATTGTGTAAAAATAAAGATTTTCAAGAATATGATATATAAATCATTAATGAAAATAAAAACCTTTATCTTTTTTTAATTTAATGCGAGTCGAGGTTAAATTTATTTAAGGTTTAAGGTGAAGCCAGAGTTGTAAAAGTGTTGATTTCACATTGATGATAACCGATACATATCATTCATATATATATATATATATATATATATATATATATATAAATTAACTTCATGAACATAATTAATCCATGAATTGTTCATGCACAAAATTTGTGGAGTGTGTGTGAACATTTATGATATTAATTGAGAAGCGTTTTGAGACCCTTGACTACAAACAAAACTGTAGCCATCAAAGTTTGACTACCACTCCTTGTCACAAGCAAGACCAAGTCGAACGCAAGTTAGAGAAAAATAAAAAGCAGAATTTGAAATAAGGAATAGAAAAAAAAATGGAGAGCATATAACGAGAAAGAATTAAGATTATATATATATATATATATACATATATATATATATATATATATATTATGTGTGTTTTTGTTTAATTATTTTTTAAATATTTCATACGCTATGATTAGGGATGTCAATAAGGCTGGTAGGGTACGGGTAATAGCTCTCCCGTATCCTATCCGCTGGACAAAAATCCGTCTCATACCTGTATCTATATCTGTTTGGGTATCCGTTGTGTGGATACATGTATCTAATTATAATTTCAAATAAAAATACAATGCATAACATTTATAAATTTTAAACAAAATGCAAATAACTCATTTAAATAGTGTTGAATGAAAATTTACAAATAAATAGAGATTTTTTAAAATCAGTTGATAAAAAATAACCATCAATGTATTAATGTTTTAATCAACTTTTTTTTTTAATTTAAATTAGAGTACAACGGGTATGAGTATCTACGGATACGGATACTGTGATACTCGTACCCACCCTGTTAACATGCGAGTATAAAAAATATCCGTTACCCGCAGATATCTATTTCAATATCTATTTCATATTTATTACGAATTTATCCACAAATATTCACATATACATATTTTTTTTTATATTCCTGACTATGACGAATTCGAAAACAAATTAATTATATAACGATGGGAAAATACGATGAAGTTAAAATTACTGTTAATATAAACTGGTATATTAATTTTTCAGTCTATATTATATATATATATATATATATATAGTATTTGTACAAACTGAAGAAAAACTAATAAATTACTTTTTATAAAATTAATCTAAATAATATTAATATGTTCATATTTTCTTCTGTCTATCATCCAGTCATGGTCGACGAAAGAACTTCAGAAGTATTTGTTTTGTAGCATATGAACGGATGTAATGCATTTTTGGTCTGAAATATTGTAGCTTATACAAATTCTATTTTCTTATGTTGTCTTCTCTTTCTTTGTCCTGTTTTTTTTTTTTTTTTTTTTTTTTTTTTTTTCCTTTTTTTTTTTTTTTAATTTTATATATTATGCTTTCCTATTTTATTAGTGTAAATGATATCAACCAAGTCTTGAAAAAACACATATGTTCAACTTTGAAGTATTTTCTTCAATCTCTAATTAAAAACTTTGACTTGACTGGTTAAAAAGTTCATGTTTGAACTTTTGTTCTTTATTCACTAATAAATTAATTTTTTATTTTTTTTTTGTGAAAAACTATTTTTTCTTTTTTTAATTTGTCATTATAATGCTACATAGTTATCCAGTAACTGAAAAATGTTTTTAAGGTGACATGTTAAATTCAAAATTTAGACACTCTTACATTTTCATTATTAATTAAGTAAATAAAAGAATCGTAACTAATTGACTACAAGTAAAAAAAAAAATATTAAAATCAATGTAACATTCTCGAAAGTGAAATTACATATTTTAATTTTAAATAACTACGTAAATAGGTTAGACCAATAATCTTGTCAATTTTTTAACGAGTAAAATTATTTTGATATTAAAAAAAGTTAATAAGTACAAGGGAAAAAGTTTGAGAAAAAGCTATCCAAGTTTTTAAAGTTTATATATTTGACTCATTTAAATATTTAAGTCTGATTTTAAATTTGAAATTATTAATTTAAAAAAATTTATAAGCTTAAATAAATAAATTTATTGGTAGGTAAATATATATTTTGGAATAAGAAAATTTGTTAAAACAAAACTTGTAACGGGCTCATTTTATTTTAAATTATTTTTCGTTTAAAGTAATATATACAAATTTATCAAGTGAATTATATAGCTATTATGATAATTCTTATTGATCAAAACATATTTATTAAAAATTTATTAGAATGTAACTATAAATTAATTAAAAATAAATAAAATTTATTTTTTTAAAAAATAATAATAGTGTTTAGTTTTATAAAATGATAACTAGGCTTACAAGTGTAAGGAGGAAATAGTTAAATAACTTTACGTATAAGAATACTTATACGGATGATGCAAATTTGTCTGATATAATTTTTTAATATAAGGCTAATTATATGATTTAACTTGTAAGGCTCCCATTTTATTTCTGCCCTGTGGGCTGCCCTTGTAAGTGGGCCTAAGGCCGGCCCAACGTATAAAGTCCTTAGGTCTGTCTTAATTCCACACTCACTCTCACTTTGCTGAAACAGATCTCCCAAACCTTTGAGCAGTCGCAATCACCTCCACTAGGGTTCAATCTTTGGTCTCCGCCGCGCTTGTTTAAACCAGTTCCGCCCCGCGTAAGTTGTTTCCGCCCCATACCTCTTTGTTAGCACTATTATTTCGGATTTCCTATTGGGACCGCACTAGGTAGCTTCGTTTCATAATATTCTTTTGTTTCCAACTCGTTAAACTACTCTAGGAGCTGCTGTGGTCTTTGTTCGTGCCCAAAAACCCAATTGTTAGCCTTTTTCCAGGTACGGGAAGTTAGGGTTTGAGCTAGGTTGTTTGTTTCCTGTCATTCCTTGAGTTGGCGAACTGTTTGCATGGATTAAATCGTTATTCTGGATGTGTGGGCTGTTTTGTGTGTTTAGTTGGGCGAGATGATGAATCTGTTGCAGGTGAATCTAGGGCGAGAACTGATAATCTCGCCCAGGCGAGTCGGATTCGCCTAAGCGAGCCTGACGAAGGCTCGCCTAGACCCCTTTGCGCGAAAGGTCGCCCAGGCGACCTGCTCGAACTTTTGAGCGAGTGAACATCTCGCCCAGGCGAGAGGGGTCTCGCCTAAGCGAGATCCCGTGATGTTCCCTGAGTGCTCCATCGAACC
>Ga0214544_1003432_pt1 | contig 32765 bp, 10 predicted proteins | sample CNSS3metaG_FD_160074 | JGI IMG/M metagenome (GOLD analysis project Ga0214544, IMG submission 160074) | Root nodule microbial communities from cowpea collected in UCLA plant growth center, Los Angeles, California, USA - CNSS3 | ecosystem: Host-associated > Plants > Roots > Nodule | place: USA...
ACACACACACACACACACACACACACACACATATATATATAATTTTTAAAATTTTGATTTTTTCTTTAATTTATTTTTTATCTTTTATTATACATTTTAAAAATAAAATAAAATAATAAAAAACAAAATTAAAATATAAAAAAAATAAACAAAACAAAAAATGAATAAAGTTTAAATAAATTAATATATATATATATATAGTTTAATAATTATTTTTTTGAATTCAAATAATTATTCGTTATAAAAGAATTATTTATTCTTTTATCATTTTAGTATTTACCTTTTTAAATTACTTATAATAAAAAAATTATTTATAGAATATTTATAATTATATATAAATAGAATATGTCTTTCCAGTGTTTTTTTTTTCAATTTTATTATTTTAATTACTATTTTTTGATAGTAAACATATAGACATGTATATGTGTAGTTTATCTAGTTTTAATAATTTTTTCAAATCTTAAGTGTATCTCAAATAAAAAATATTACGTTTCTCTCTCTCACCCATTATATATATATATATATATATATATATATATATATATATATATATAATTTAAATAGTATTTTAAAAGAACAAAAACTTGCTTATAATATTTCAAAATTTATTTACTTAATTTAAAATACGGACGGCTGCACTACCTTTTTACAGAATAGGATTTTCCCAACAAATACCACCTTATTTTCATGAACCAAACATTCATCATACGATTAATTTAATTAAATTTATTTTTTCAGAACCTAATAAAGTTAAGAACCTCTCATGTTAAACTAGAACAACTTTTGTTTAATGCACACACACAACTAGTGATTTATTAAAGTTATATTATATCATCCTAGTGATTTGTTAAAAGCTATAGATACCATTGTTTATACATGGTTGAACCTTGACTATAAAAAAATATGTTGTATATACATTCCATTGGTAAGCAAGGTTTGAACCTTGAATAAATAAAAATATGATTAAGATCCAATATTTGAGGTAGTTGGTGCATATATGTAGTGATGCAGCACCACAAAATTTGCAGGGAGTTGAAGAACTCCATTGATGATGGCTAAGAATGAATCATTGAGCAAAGAGAGAAGATGGGTTTCAACCTATGGCTTCTTCTCCCTCTCCTTCCTCTTCTTCTTTGCTACAATCAATTTCTTTGTCAATTGGGTTGACCTTGTAAGTAATCTCATCTTCTTAATTAGTGTTAATTAATTTCTCTGTTTGTGAGATTAACTTATATAATCACTTATTTTAGCTTAATTATCATGCTTTTGCTTCTTCTTCTTCTTCTTCTTTTCTCACTCTCCCTTTGTTCTTCATGAATGATTTTCATGAATCCCTTTGCATGAAGCTAGAGGGTGTTTGTTGTGGTATTGATGATGATATATAAACTGAATTTGACTTCAATTTGAATTATTATTATTATTTTTAGTGGTCTAGAAATTATATTTTTACCTTTTTACCTCTTCATATTAAGTAAATGTCAGCTATATTAATTTTGAAAAATGAAAATATATAAATACCTAAAAGGGTGAATATTTCTTTTATAACTTTGTTTCATTGAGAGAGAAAGATGAATGAAAAGGTAGGGTTGGGTTGGGTAGGTTTACGGGGACAAAGAATTAAAAGAGATAACGTAAAAATGAGATTAAAGTCACCCCACGTAATAACTTTTGTATTAAAATAATAATGAAATTTGACTTGGTTGGTGTGTACCCTATATTATATGAATCCGTGAATTTGAGTGCATGTTCAAATTCATGAAATAACTAATCACTATAATTAATGAAAATGAGAGAAAGATAGAAGAAAAAAAAATGGTTAAATATGTTTTTAGTCTCCAAACTTTCATTCAAAATTGGAATTCGTCCATGTCTGAAACTTCGATACATTTTGGTCTAAACTTTAAAAATTAATGAATATAGTCACTTTGACCCAATTATGTTAGCTTTTTTTGACCTGTCAAACAATATAAAAAATTTCAATACTAATATAAAAAACGTTCGACCTTTCAAAAAAAATTAACATAATTGTGTTAAAATGACTATATTCATTCATTTTTAAAGTTTAAGAACTAAAATTTATTGAAGTTTCGAACATAGACAATTTTGGATCAAAGTTTAAGGACTAAAAACATACTAAACCAAAAAATATAATTTCGAGTCTAACATGTGATGTTAGATAAATAATTATTTTCAGAATCTAAAAAAATAGTTTTTAATGTTGACTTTCAAGTAAAATATTAGTGAAAAGAATACTGTTTATTCAGTTAAGTACAAGTAGGATATATATGATTTATTAATACATACTTTTTTTATTTTATTTCTCATTTCCTTTATCTATATTCCCATTTCTCTGATTATTGTTTTAGTTATCTTCTACCATACTTTAATTTTTATTAACTTTTTTTACCCATCATAATGTTTCGTTCTTTTCTAGCAAATCAACCTAACCTAGGTGGTATGATCATAGGCAGCCAAACATTAAATGCACTAATTATTTAAGTTGATGTATTTCAAAGTTACGTACTCAATTACCTGTTTTAAAGAAATTGAGAACTATAGGCATTAATCTTTTTCATATAGATACTTTTTTTTTTATGTAGATGTAATTTTTAATTTAATGTTAATTTATATATAAAGTAATTTTGTATTAGGTTTGTCAAAATAAATATTTATATTTGTATCAAAATTTAAGAAAATGTACGAGGTAATTTATAATTTTTTTTTTCATATAATTTCTTTAGTATCTTTTACTTGTGTATATACTAATTTTCTCTTAGGTAAATGTAAACAAACTATTTTTATATTTCTCTCCTAACGAACTCTAAGATTAATTTATAAAACATAATAATTTATTAAATTTAAAATTTCTCTCACTTAACTATAAAAAAATTATTTATTTTTAAAACCAAACACAGTTTTTCGTTTAGAATTCGCACTTCAGCTCGACTAATTAATCAAATGTGCTAAAAAAAAATTCAAAAACTTATTTTCTTAAACTTTTTAAATTATTCATTAAAGTAATGCTTAACTCTATCCTTGTACATAGTATCCTTAATTTGAGTCAGGTTAATAACTGACATCATCGCAGAGAAAAAAAATCTCACTACAGATAAATTGTTAAATTTGTTCATCATATTATAATGTAAATATTTATTCATGTTATTTTTCAAATAGAAATGATAATCAGTGTTTTATTACACTTACAAGGAAGATTAATTTTTTTATTATTATACTAAAAAACATAAACGACTTAATTTAACGAATAATTTTCAAAAATAATTCAAGAATTTCAATAACGTGTATTTAGTATTGATTACACGATTATTCCCTTAAAGTACTTGTTAAACTAAACATTTGTTTTTCAAATTACGTTCCCTAAAAACTTTAAGCCCAAGTTTTTAATCTGGTTCCCTTTAGTTTGTAATTTTGGATTTTATTTATTTTAGTCACTATATTTTCAAATATCCATAATTTTAGTCTAATATTTAACTGTGTATAGTTTATTTTCACATTTTAATTAGTTAAATTATTTCTTGAATGTATTAGGTTTAGGTTTAATTAGAATAAAAGTAAAAATAAATAAATCACGTGTAAAAATTGAGAAATCGATAAAAAAAAGTATTTTTTAAATCAAAAGACTAAAATATTGTAAACATAAATAAAGAGACAAAATTAAATGGCATCAAAATTGCCCTTTAACCAAATTTTTAACTGTAACTTTACCAGATGCTTAAGGCCTTACCCTTGTATATACGGTATGCTACACGATTTTTACCTAAAAGCATTAAATTCTTAATTAAGAACATTATACTTCGTAATAAAAAGATAGATACTTAATTAATGTTGAAAAAGCAATAAAAAAGTCTTCAGTGGTTAATTTTATTTAATTATGAATCAATGACTTTAATTATAATTAACCAAGTATTCTGAAGAAGGTGCACGGTTTTAGTATTAATAGTCAACAACAACATCTCGTAAAATTCAAAGGCTAACTCCTCCCATTTGATTTAACAAGATGATCAAATGGATTTTCTTCATCATCATCTTGATTGTTTTTGTTGCAAGCTCTTTCTTCTTGGAAGCTGATTTTGTAAGTAGTTTTTATTATCCTTTATATACATATAATATGTCTTGATTAAAACAAATTTTTGATAGGTGCTTTTAAATTTTTCTCCTCTTTCTTCGTATTCATATCTTATCAATTTCTTTGAATTGATTAAAACTAATACTTATATTTATTGATGATATGTATGTATATTTCTTGTGTTTTTGCAGTCAAGAATAACAAGCACTACTCTTCTAAACACAATTATAATATTCAATAAGCCACAACTTCAATTCCCACTTAATTGTACTGATAAAAACAAAGCAGCAACATGTTCATCGTACTACCCAACAACATCTGAGTTTGATGGTGATTCAACTACATCATGTCCAGATTACTTTAGATGGATCCATGAAGATCTAAAACCATGGAAGAGCACAGGAATCACAAAGGACATGGTTGAAAGAGGAAGAAACGTTTCACATTTTAGGCTTGTAATTGTGAATGGAAAAGTTTATGTACAAAATCTCGACAAAGTGTATCAGACAAGGGATGTGTTCACAATATGGGGAATTTTGCAACTTATAAGGTTGTACCCTGGGAAGATACCAGATTTGGATCTAATGTTTCAGTGTGGAGACAAGACTGTTATACTGAAAAAAGATTTCCAAGGACCCAAAGCCTTGTCACCTCCCCCTGTGTTCCATTACTGTGGAGATGAAAATTCACATGACATTGTCTTCCCTGATTGGTCCTTCTGGGGTTGGTAAAATTTCTATTCCTTTTAGCTATGTTTCATTCATATATTGTAGAGACTAGAAGACATTTTATCTAATTTTCTTTTAGATTCAATAGTATTAAGGTATTAGTTTAAGTTTCATATTAGATAAAGATGAAAAAATTGATTAACCTTTTAAAAAATATCGTTAGAGAGATACAATATCAATAAAATATAAGGTCAACTTATATAAAGGATTAACAGAATAATCTAAAACTTTAAGACAATGAATTTATGAATTTTCTTTTTTACATTCTTTTGAGTTGAAAGTGATGTCAATCTTTTATATGAGTTGAACTTATATCTCATTGCTATTACATTTCTCCGATAATCCTTCTCCAAAAGACCGCTAAATTTTTTCACTTCTATATAATGTGGGACTTACACTCATATTTGTGAATATAAGAGAAAATTAAGAGAGAGAAATGTTTTTTGGTGAGAGATAGTGTCAATGTGTTATATAAGTCAAATTATGTCTCTCATGAAAGATCCATTACATGTTTCTTAAGTCCATAACATGATTTCATATATTTTGGTTTCTGTTACTAGGCCTGAGATCAACATAGGACCATGGGAAAGAACATTACACAATATACTAGAAGGCAACAAGAAGTCTAAATGGATAGATAGGGTACCCTATGCTTTTTGGAAGGGCAACCCTGCAGTGGCTAATATTAGGAGAGAACTCATGAAGTGCAACCCTACACAACAACAAGATTGGAATGCAAGATTAGAAAGCATAGTAAATATACAACTTTAACTTGATTCTTGTTTTAGGTTAATACTTTGCTAGTTATGTCAAATTCAAATTAACCTCTTTTTTTTCCTTTTCAGGAATGGAATAGGGAGAAAGCAAGTAATTATGAGAATGCAAAACTAGAGAATCAATGTACCCATAGGTAAATGTTTTTAAGAACTTTGTGCTTTCTTTTGAATTCATTGGTACATATATATGCTACTTACTAACTTTTGAAAATTTTGTGATGAAAGATATAAGATCTATATAGAAGGAGCTGCATGGTCTGTGAGTGAAAAGTACATAATACTGTGTGACTCAATGACCTTGTTAATAGAGCCTATCTATTATGACTTCTTTACAAGAAATATGGTACCTTTGCGACACTATTGGCCTATCAGCCCCAGAAACATGTGTGAAGACATTAAGTATGCTGTGGATTGGGGAAATTCTCACCTTCAACATGTAATCACTTTCTTCCTCTATTATTCATTATTCTTGATTTTGAAAATAAGTTTGAGTTCAAGTTCCATGTTAAATATAAATAAGAAAATTGAAGTTTCACATTAAATATAAATGAGAAAATTGAGTAGTATATGTGTATAATGTTACGAAAAGGTTAACCCGTTCATATAAGGAAAAAAAATTCTTTAACAAAAACTAGTCACCTGATAGTCTCGTGAGTTCAGAACTCCTCCTTTGTAGGAGTAAGTTCCTCCATGAGGTTCGAATTCGAGACTTTAACTTTGTTGCAAGGCTCTGGTACCATTTTTACGAAAAAGTTAACTCGTTCGTACATGGTCACAAAATTCCTTGACGTATAAAGACATGAAAATATATTGTTTTAAAGTTTTGGATTGAATGTAATATTAATTCCTTATATGGGTTGAACTCATGTCTTATTGATGTTATGTCTTCTAACTAATTCTTCTCGAAAGATCCATTAGGGTATCAGAAGACCTATAAATTCATTATCATCTTAAGGTTTTTTAGTTGAAAATTGTATACTAATTCATATTTTGAATCTTAATTGCAGGCTCAGGTGATTGGCAATGGAGGGACTGAATATATACTAGAGAATTTAAAGTTGAAGTATGTGTACGATTACATGTTTCATCTGTTAAATGATTATGCAAAGCTCTTGAAATTCAAGCCAACGGTACCAGAAGGAGCTGTTGAGATTTGTTCTGAAAGTATGGCATGTCCTGTGCAAGGTTTACAAAAAAGTTTCATGGAAGAGTCCATGGTGAACTCACCAAGTGATACACCTCCATGTGCAATGCCTTCTCCTTATACACCCCAAAATCTCAAACAGTTTCTGCAAGAGAAGGAAAATCTAATACAACAAGTGAAGAAAAAGGGAGTCAATAGCTTGTTAGCGTAACAAATTCAACTTGTCAAGATGAGATTCATTATTTTGATTAAAGGAGCATTTTTTTGTTAATTTGTTTGAAGCTTTTAGTTGCATCTTGTAAATTTAGAATATTACATAAATACAAAGTGCAATGCCTTGGCTCGACACGACCAAGTTTGGTCTAGTTAATACCAAAATATTCAAGAATTAACATACCAAAAGTTTATAAAACAAATGTTTTTTTTTTCTTAGAGTGTTTTTTAAGAGCAACCAGAATATAAATTTTTCCCGTACACCTAATTTTAATGTTAACATTGATAATGTGTTATTAAAACTCATTTATACAACCTAAAGATTTCCTTTTGTAAAATATATATACATTACTTTTAGAGGCGATAATTCTGATTTTAATGTTGCCATTGATAATGTATTATTAGAACTCAAGCTATACAACCTAAAATTTTCTTTTTGCTGAATACATATCCATTACTTTCAATGGCAATAAAGGCGAGGATAAAGAAGATAAACAGTCGCAAAATTACTAGGGAACGTGTTTTGATAATTCAGCATGTGCACGTCTTATCTTTTTTTTTCTTCTATTCTTGTCTTCTTCTTTTTTTTTTCTCTCTTTGTTTTGTATGTGGTTTGTTTATAAAAAAGTCTTTTTGTGTTGTTGTACCTTCATATTTAACTAGAATTTTTTGATTTGTCTTCTATTTTTCTTCTTTTGTTTTATTATGTCTAGACTTTTCTTAAGGTGTATATGAGTTGGAGCATCTCCAAGTGTTCCATTATTTTTATATTTTTTATTATTGATAAAAGAAATATATCATCTTAACATAAAGAAGAAAATTGATAGAAAAAAATACTATTTATTGTTCATTTTAGTTTCATATCAAGACATTAAATATGCTAAGGTGGTTAAATGTTAAAAAATATATCAAATTAAATTTTTTAATAATTTATAATTTTTAAATTAGAAGTATCTTAAATAAGATTTAATAAAACTTATAAAAATTAATGATTTTTTCTTTAATGTAAGTAAATAATAAAATAAAATATAGCTTTATAGTTATAAATATATGTAATATTGATGAAATTGTGAATAAAAATAGCTATTTTATGTACAAATGTAGGTGTTACATCTTGCAAATAATCCGCGTTTAAAAGTTTAGAATATTATTAAGGAAAATGATATTTTAACCTACTTTTTTTGACCCACTTTTAACCCATTGTTTTAATGACCATTAGATCATCTTTTTAGTGATGTGATGTGATGATCTAATGGTGATTGAAGTGGTGGGTTAAAAGTGGGTTAAAAAAAGTAGGTTAAAATATCATTGTCCTATTATTAATTAATAAATTGAAAACTTAAATAACCTAGTCACTAGTCACGTACGTACTATGCTAAATGTAATTGGGCCAGAAAGGATCACTGTGCAGTGTATGAATGGGCTCAAACTCTTTACACAGTCCAAAACAAATTATCATTCCATCATCACAGTAAAAAAGCCGAATTCTTCATGCACCTCCATACATTTTTTATTCCATGAATATATGTTTTTTATTTTTTTAATTATACTAATTGAAAATAAAAAATAAATTTTAGATTATCCAATCTCAAAGTTATTTTTAACATTAACAATTAAAAGTTAAAAATGACTTTTAAATTATATAATTCAAAATTTAAATATAACTTTCCAATTATGCAAATTATGCTATCTGTAAACCAAAATTAACTTCTAGAAACTAGAGAAAATTAAAAAAAAAAAATTGAATTATAGAATTTAAAACTTATCTTTGACTTCTAAATTACACAATAGTCATTAACTTATGGATTGCATAATCAAAATTTTTTTCTTACTTTCTTATACAATTCAAAAGTCCCTTTAAAAACAAATTATTTATGTAATCTAAAAATCATTTTTGATTTCTAAATTGAATAACTAAAAGTCATTTATTAATTTCAGATAAAATAATTGAAAACTCATTTATGAATTTTATAATACAAGATCTAAAAATAGCAAAAGACTTTTTGTATTCATAAAAGTGCAGGACAAAAATTCTGAAAATTCAAAAAGTATTTGTCGTGACAAAACCATACTAATGATGGAGTGGCTCAACAAATAAAAACCTAGATGAATTATAGCGTTTTGATATGTCGAAAATATCTTTGTTAATTGTAGCATTTAATAAAGCTTCTTTCAGGTTGCATTATATTAATCATACCATTAAATAATGATGTGGTCAAGATGCGTAATGTTAATTAGTTTATACATGTCACATTATACAAAATAAGCTTAGACGTGTTACAGAAGCAAAAAATTTCTTATCACATGCACGCACGTGTCTCACCGTTGAGCATGTTTTAAAACTTTGCTCAATTTTTTATGCTCATTCGCATAAAATAACACTATACAAGGACACATGTACCTTATAAAACAACTATATTGTTGTTTGGTCATGTTCGCATTATTCTCTAGTACGAAATGTTTGTCTTTTCCTTTTAATGGAAGAACTAGTTTAAGTTATCTAAATTGTTTAAACTATTTACTAATGAATGTATTCAAACATTTTACTAAAGCTAAATTAAAATAATAACTTCACTCAACTTTTAAAATAATTTAATTTTTATGTAAATCAATTTATTCAACACTAATTTGGCTTAATTAAATTTTATTCGAATAGCCATATGTTTTTGTATTCAGGTCGCCAATTATGTTTATGCTAAGAAGTTGCAATTTCAATGGTACTAATGTAATTAAAAAAAATCTTATTAAAAGTAGTTATTCCAGATTTTCTTTTATGGAAATTAGGTTGACCTATCATGCAACTATTTTTAATTTTTTTTTTCTTCTAAATTTACTTATATTTTTAAGGATGAAAAAAAAATTGTGATGTGTAGGATTAGGTATGTTTTTACTTATATCCCGTCATGGTCCTAATTGAATCTTAAAATTTTCATTATGAACCAATTTTAATTTAAAGTGCATTTAATCCTAAAATTTATATTAGATATTATATAAATATATATAATATATATATATATATATATATATATATATATATATAATAACTATTTTTATTTAGTTGTGACTAGTGTACTTAAAAAAAAATCGTTATAAGTAAAAGAAATATTAATAGTTAAACAATTGTTTAAAACTGAATATTAACATTTTTATTATGAACCAATTTTAATTGGCGTTATAATTAAGAGGCAAAAATTACATTTAACCTTAAAATTTATATTAGAATATCATATAAATACCAATAATATATATATATATATATAATAACGTTTTATTTAGTTGTGACTAATATACTTAAAGAAATTAATTGTTATTAGTGAAAGAAATATTAATAGTTAAACACTTGTGAATAATTTCAATTTTATTGTGATTAACCATAAATATTTGAATTATGTTTTAAAATGAATTTCTTTCTATGATAAACCTTTTCTGTATGACCTATGACTCCAAACCAAATTAGTGGAAGAAAGGTAGAAAATTCCAATTTTATATTTTATTAGAAGTTTTTTGTTGACAAAAGGCCAAAAAGATAATTGTGGAAATATATCCTTCTTATAGCACCATATTATTCACGGAGGGACCCAAAATGCGTGTGTGTGCTACCAATTGAAAGCAAAATCTGAAATGATAATATAAGAAAATAATGATAATAACAACAACAATTTTTGTATTGAGTCTAAGTAGACGAATTAGCACTGCTTCATACTTTTTTTTTTTTCATTTTGATAATTTCTTGGAATGGTTCAAACAAATAAAAAGATGAGATAAAATATTTACTTGTAGAAGAATAAATTAAGATTTTTTTTTTCCATAATTTTGAGATATACTACATTTATTTATTTTGTACTTATTTGGTCTGTTCACCTTCCCCGATTTGTAATATTTTAAAATCATTGTGAAATACATAAAATTGATCTAAATACTAGTGACTCAATTGAAGCTTTCTTATAATAATAGCCATTAATATGTATATAATTACCTATTAATTATATTTCATATTATATAAGAGTTTCTAATTTTATTCCATATGACAACGTTCACTAAATATACATAGAAAATACAACACCACATTTTTTTTTGTTATTATTTTTCATATTTTTTAAACTAGTAGGAAGAGAATTAACATCATGAGATTGTTTCGTGTTATGAAATGATGGTAATTCAAAACAACAAGTAATTTAAAGATACATATTTTCAAAGGATGTCATTATTTTTTCTTATCGTCTTTTATAGACACATTTGTCATTTGTCCCTTTTAACAAAGTTAATGCATGTAAGAGGATGCATGAATAATCACAATTTTTTTTTTAATTTTTGGTATAAATAAAAAGTTATGATATATAGAGTATTACTAAAACTGTTTTTTTTAATCCCGTAATGGTATGTGATAAATAAAAATATAAATAAATACATGACTCCAAATTATGTACACCAAATTTTAGGTTTCATTTGAGTCTCAGAATAAATTAGTCGTAAAATGTGTAACCCCCATTTTTTTCAAGATTATAATGATTATTTGACTTAGTTTGCACAAATAAATTAAAATTCAACTCTCTGATATAAATTAATCATTAAAAGAATCCATAGATAATTTATACTTATAACTTCACAAAAAAATGAATAAATTCAATAAGGACAGAAACACAATAAAAAAAATTCAAGGAAAGATTATAAATATTCACCAAGAAAATATAAATTTGGAATGAGACGAAAAACCTTCCTAATTAGAATTAAATAATCTAATGAAATTGATGTTATTAATTAATTGACTATCCATATCACTTGTATTAATTAATTGACTATTCATTATTTTTTACTGGATTTCAATGTAAACGGTTAATAGAATTTATTGTTGCCTAATCTTTATTAAAGAATCTATATATTTATATATTCTCTTCTCCATTACACTTGTAACTAAAAAGTTTATTACAGAAAACATTAAACTATTAATTTTTAAAATGGTAGAGATTACAAATACAAGAAAACTAAATAAAAAAAATATTGGAGTATGTTTGAAGAAGAAACATGAGTAAACAACTAAAGCATGAACACTTGCATAAGCTTGTGACAGAGAAAGGAAGAGAGAGAAAGAGAGTGTTTGGAATTGCATCCATTGACGAGTGGTGAGTGGAAGGTGGGGCCAAAGCTAGACTCACCCAACCCAACAGCACGGTTTATCAAAACCGTGTTTTGAGTTCTTATACAGACACCCCACGGCACAGTTCACAACAAAAACACTCCTATAACTACTGAACAATCCGAAACCGACATTCTACAACGTCAATTTATGTGTGCCACTTGAGGCTTGACCCTTTTCTCTTTCTTAAACTTTTCAGAAACCCCATTTTCCTTTCCTTTCCTTTCTAGTTTCCCTCCCTTTGTTGCCACCTCAATCTGGCTTCTTTTTGAGTTTTTCTGTTCTGGGTCTTACAGGGAAGTCTCAAAGCTCGAAATTTCAGGTGTGTTTCTTCCTCTTCTTCTATGTCATGGGTTTGTTCTGTTTTTGGTTTTATTTCTCTGTGAGTATGTATGGAATGCTTTTTATGTTTTTTTGTTGGATTTTGTAGGAAAAGGGTTTATTTTTAAACGTTTTTTTTTTGGGTTTTATTATTATTTTTAATTTCATTTCTGTGGCCTCAAAAGCTTATTTTTTGGGTTGAAATCTTCTGGTATTTGGATTTTGGCCAGCCTGTAGCAGAAAATCCGGGTCTCTTTTTGTGCCTTTTTTCTTACCTGGGGAAGTTTTATTTTAATTGAAAATTTGGGTAAGGTTCCTCAGAAGATCAACTTTTCTTCTGTCAAAAATTTGTTTTTTTCACCCTTAATTTTGTAAATATTGGATAAATGATTAGGTCTTGTGGCTGCTTTTCAGCTGAGAGCCTGAACATATTTTGATAATAAGAACCTGAATGAGTACACATAAACACTCGCGGTTTCATGATTCACGGGTCAATGGAATTTTCTTTTGTTTTTCATTTGAGATTTTCGTTTTCTTCAGTGTATCCGAAGGTTCCTGTCACATGATCTCATGTACTGTTGTACAAGGAGTCATTCCTGTTTTCCCTGTTCTATGATGTTGCTGTGTTCTATTCTTTTGCAATCTTGGAAATACATTTTTATACTTGGAACTTGGAATAAGAAAAAATTTAAGGCTTGTTTTGACTATAGTGTTGCTTCTTTATGTAGGAGAAGATATTGTGGGTGTGGTGGTTGAAACTTTTAGAATTTTTCTTTTTCTTGCTTGAGTTTTAAGAATAACTTGTTTTTGATAACGATTTGATATCCATCTTTTTTTACATTCTTTTAAATTTTTTTTTTCATTTCTTTTCATATGAGCGGGGTGAATCATGTCATTCCTTGTCTTATTTATGACAGGAACCAACTGAATAATAATTTATAACCCTATGCCTACAAGTAAAATAATAAATCCTGTTGCTTTCCTTTACACACGCACACACAAAAAGTTTATGTTTTTCATTTATATTTGACATCCTTGGTCAAATTTTATTATTAAATAAATAAAATGCCACATAAATAGTAGTTTGAATTTGTCTTGCCTTCTTTGATAATTCAATCAAAGAGAATGCTTTTGTTTAAGTAATGTTTATCTCTTGGGAATTTCCACATTATTGACTTTGAATATTATGATATGAACTCAAAGGTTTTCATGTAAAGTTGAGCTTGGTCAATATGATAATATTGTAGTCAGTTAGGTCTACACTCTACAGATGGTGTCTTGCGTTCTTTGTTAGGACTAAAGAGAATTTGTCTGCCAAGAGAGCAAGATTTTGAAGCTTAGATGTATGATGAAATGCATCTTTGAACATTGATAAAGAATATGAACAATTTGATGGACTAAAAATATGCTTATTTTTTTTGTCTATGAATTTGAAGCTAAGCTTTCATTATTTAAGTTTTTGATTTTCATCCACTATCAGGGTAACTAGTTATACATCAAAAGCAAACTATAACAATCATGAACCTTGTTTCTTCGTTTCTTTTCAGGTGTAACGTCTCTCAAGTTTTTCTGGAATCTAATTAGTTATTGGCAATGAGCAATCTGAAGCTAGGTGTGGAAGTTGTGGGTGCTCATGACCTTATGCCAAAAGATGGGCAGGGATCATGTAGTACTTATGTGGAACTTCAATTTGATGGTCAGAAATTTCGGACTTCGACTAAAGAGAAAGATCTGAGTCCTGTTTGGAACGAGAAATTTTATTTCAATGTTACTGATCCTAACAAATTGCAGACTCTCACTCTTGATGCCTGTGTGTATCACTATAGCAAGAGCAATAACTCCAAAGTCTTCCTTGGTAAGGTCCACCTCACTGGACCCTCATTTGTGCCATATTCTGATGCTGTTGTTCTTCACTACCCTCTGGAAAAGAAAAACGTGTTTTCCCGCATAAAAGGGGAGCTTGGTTTGAAGGTATTTGTCACTGATGACCCTTCAGTAAAATCCTCACACCCTCTTCATGAGATTGAACCCTCTGCAGACACAGTCCAACGCTCAACCACAGATCAATCACCAGTTTCATTCGCAAATTCAATCCTGAATGTTTTTTCGCGTAAGAAGAATGACACAAGGCACACATTTCACAACCTTCCAAATTCAAATGAAGAAAAACAGCATAAATCTTCTTCTTCAGAATCTGGAAAGGCTAGTGCAGACCATGGGAAGCATGAGATTAAACCTGGACTGCCTCCTCCTAGAGTTTTCCATGCATATCCGGGTTTGTCCTCTCCAATGGATTATGCACTCAAAGAGACAAGCCCTTATCTTGGAGGGGGTCAAGTAGTTGGTGGGCGAGTTAAACGAGGATATGGGCCAGCCAGCTCCTATGACCTTGTTGAGCCAATGCAATACCTTTTTGTTCGAGTTGTAAAAGCTCGCGACCTTCCATCAAAGGGTGTGACTGGTGGCCTTGATCCATATGTGGAGGTAAAGGTTGGAAATTTCAAAGGAGTTACCAAGCACTATGAGAAAACTCAGGACCCTGAATGGAATCAGGTGTTTGCCTTTGCAAGGGAGAATCAACAGTCCACTTCGCTTGAAGTTGTAGTCAAAGACAAGAATATGTTACTAGATGGAGTTGTCGGCACTGTGAGGTTTGATCTTCATGATGTTCCTACTCGTGTCCCACCGAATAGTCCGTTGGCTCCTGAATGGTATAGACTTGACAAGGGTAAGGACAAGAAGAAGGGGGAGTTGATGCTTGCTGTATGGTTTGGTACTCAAGCTGATGAAGCTTTTCCTGATGCCTGGCATTCTGATGCTCTCACTCCCAGTGAGCTCTCTTCGTCTGCATATGCTCATATGCGATCAAAGGTTTACCATTCACCGAGATTATGGTATTTACGGGTTAAAGTGATTGAGGCACAGGACTTACATTCATCAGAGAGCTCTCAAATCCATGATGCCTATGTTAAGCTCCAGATTGGTAACCAGATTTTGAGGACAAAACCAGTTGAATCAAGGAGCTTGGCTCTACGTTGGGATCAAGAGCTGATGTTTGTTGCTGCTGAGCCCTTTGATGAACATCTGATTGTATCAGTTGAAAATCGTGTCGGTCCCAACAAGGATGAGACTGTCGGAGTTGTTGCTATTCCTTTAAGCCAAGCTGACAAGAGGGCTGATGATAGAGCTATCCATTCCAGGTGGTATCACCTTGAAGAATCAATGTCATCTGCAATGGATGGGGAACATGAGAAAAAGGAGAAAGATAAATTCTTTAGTAGAATTCACCTCAGTGTCTGTCTTGATGGTGGTTACCATGTTTTTGATGGATCAACTTATTATAGCAGTGATCTCAGAGCCACATCAAAGCAGCTCTGGAAGAAGCCAATTGGTGTATTAGAAATTGGCATTTTAAGTGTTCATGGACTTCATCCAATGAAAACCAGGGATGGAAGGGGAACAACAGATACATACTGTGTGGCAAAATATGGGCATAAATGGGTTCGTACCAGAACCATCAGTGACAGTCTAAGTCCGAAATACAATGAGCAGTACACTTGGGAGGTTTATGATCCAGCCACAGTTCTCACTGTTGGGGTGTTTGATAATGGACAACTCAATAACCCAGATGGTAACAAAGATCTAATCGTCGGTAAAGTTCGGATTCGGATCTCAACCCTGGAAACTGGTCGAGTTTACACGAATGTATACCCATTACTAGTCCTACATCCTTCAGGTGTCAAGAAGATGGGTGAGTTGCACTTGGCCATTAGATTCTCCTGTTTCTCAATGGTTGACTTGATGCAGCTATATTTCAAGCCTCACATGCCAAAAATGCACTACAAAAGGCCCCTTAACATCATGGAGCAGGAAAAGCTGCGACACCAAGCAGTGAATGTTGTTGCTGCACGACTCAGTAGGGCAGAGCCACCTCTTAGAAAGGAGGTAGTTGAATACATGTCCGACACAGATTCTCATCTTTGGAGTATGAGGCGCAGCAAGGCCAACTTCTACCGTTTGATGACAGTGTTTTCTGGGATTCTCTCAATTGTGCGGTGGTTGGGGGAGGTTTCTACATGGAAGCATCCTATAACAACTGTGCTGGTGCATGTTCTTTTTCTGATGCTTGTGTGTTTCCCTGAACTTCTTCTTCCAACAGTGTTTCTATACTTGTTTGTTATCGGCATGTGGAATTGGAGGTTCCGTCCTAGGTATCCTCCTCACATGAACACCAGACTCTCCTATGCAGAAGGTGTGACCCCAGATGAGCTTGATGAGGAATTTGACACCTTTCCTTCCTCCAAGAGCCCCGACGTTGTCCGGTGGCGGTACGACCGGTTGAGAAGCGTGGCGGGGAGGATTCAGAGTGTTGTTGGAGATTTAGCTACTCAAGGGGAGAGGATCCAAGCTCTTGTGAACTGGCGTGATCCTCGTGCCACCACCATGTTCATGCTGTTCTGCTTTGTGTCGGCGATTGTGTTGTATGTGACACCCTTCCAGCTGCCGATTCTTCTCACCGGATTTTACCTTATGAGGCACCCCATGCTCCGGAGCAAGGTGCCGCCGGCGCCGGTTAACTTCTTCCGCAGGTTGCCGGCTCTCACGGATAGCATGCTGTAAATGGATAATCTTGTGTGTTCTTCAAAACTTATCTGCTGCTGCCAGTGTTTCAATCTGGCATTCATTTTTGGCAGTGGTTGTAAAATCATTGGAGCTATCTCACTTAGTGTTGTTCATCGAGTGTTCACACAGTTCATGCAAATGTATACTTGGTGTGGTAAACTCCAATGTAGTTTTCATGTTAATCAGCGTTTTGAACTTTTGTTCTATGAATGCTTGAATGACTCGTATCTCTGTTCGATAATCTGTCTAGTCAAATATCTGCAACTGAATTGTCTTCTTAAGAGTACTAAAATGATCTTTGAGTTCAATTTAATTTACCTTAAAAATCAGTGTACAACATTTTGTAAGTATTGCAATCAAATGAAATTTTCTTTCTAAATTTTTTACCGGTCAATCTAAAGGAAGGCGACAGTGATTTGGTAACTCGAGAATGTTTACGGAACAATAGGAGACTATTAAACAATTTTTTTCTTCTCAAAAAATTTATGATAATTAAGTTTTTACGTTTTTATTTTTAAAAGTATAGGTCATTTTGTTTATTTATATGAAACTTATAATAGTAAATTAATTAATTTTTATGTGATTTTCCATGTGGCCCAATTTCTAATCAATTACTGTCATATCATAGCCATGATTGTTGTTATTAATTAATCATTAATGTTTTATTATCTCTTCTATCACTTGTCACTAATGTTTTATTATCTCTTCTATCACTTGTCACTAAATTAATTATTATTATTATTATTATTATTTTGTAGTTACATTTGACAAGACTAGTAGAAACTGAATAAGGCATTTAATACTTAAAAAAAAAGTTGAAATGGTTGAATATATAAATAATAAATATGTACATATTCATATTATTATTTTTTATATAAAATTCATTTTATTTTATAGTTAAAATTACATTTAGAGGAAATTATAATTTTTGCATTTTGAAATTATTGTTAAATTTTATTCTTTAGATAATTACATATTATATTTTTTTCATATTATATAAATTGAATTTAAGCATGAGCCCATGTAATTTGCAATCCTCGCCTGGTAAGGCTTTCATAACAGCCTTAAAGGTGGAACCAAAAGAAATAAGATTATTTTGAAGATAGTTTTTAGTCGAAACTTTGTTGATGATATTTTTAGTTTGAAAATATAAATTTTTTCAATTACTTATATTAAAATTGCGAATTTTGATTTTAGATTTTAGAAAACATTTTCCCTATATTTTCCCTTTTCACAAAATTTTTAATCACTACTTTTAGTCTTTGATATTCATTTCAAAACAAATAAATAATATTTAGTTTCGAGTTTCATCTTTAGTTAAAATATTTGAAATATAAGAGAAACTGAAAATAAAAACGACCATATAACCTTCAAACAAAATCAACAACCATCAACATTTAGGTGGTTAGATATGAAATTGAAAACATAACTAAAATATGAAAACTGAAATAAAACAAAAAAGAACAGAAAAATCCTAAGGTGACATTAGAGGAAGATAATGAACAATGGAAAGGTCGCGTTCTCTGACTCCGTGATGAACATGATATCGATATCGTTCACTGATATCAAGGGGACTGTCCATGATATTAAATTCAAGAACTTTAAGCTTAGGGCACTTTCTGGGAAAATCATCAAACATGGAGTCTTCTCTATTAAGAAGAAGACGAAGCTCAACTAAATTGTTAAACGGTAGAAGATGAAGAGAAGGCTTCAACCATAGTCTAAAATATTTCATATACAAAAACTCAACGTTTCGTAGCCCTTCGAGGATGTTCTCGACAAAATCTATATCATCAAAGTGCACTGTCACATAAGCCTTCACTCTCACAATGTTTGGCCATGTTCTCAGCGCCATAACATCTGAGATATTAAAATCATAATCACGTTCACTTTCTATGAACAGGTCGCAGACCCAGTTGCTGTAGAAGACTTCAACACGTCCACACTTATGCACAGCCTTCACCTCTTGGAAGCAATTACCTAACAACATTGGCCCCATGTAAAACAGTTCAAGAGCCGCAGATTCAGACACGAGCTTGCAAAAATTAGAGTGGGGGATGCATGAGTTTACACGGAGCTCCATGGTCTTGAGATTAGGGAGATGAACAGAAGAAGGAATGGAGAGATAAAAGGGGCCATTGATGTTCAAGGTGACAAGTGTGGAGCAAGTGAACAAGGTAGGCAATGATAGCATCGATTCATGGGAGTTGCATAAGGAGATATTCAGGTTTTCAACTTTCTTCGCCACCACTTCAGAGACCCATTCTTCTGTGTGATGTGAACAACAAACTTCGTGGCTGTGACATTGGAGATGAAAAGTTTTGATCTTTGGTGCTCTGTGTAAGGCCAAGAAGGTTTGAACATGAGCGTGGTGTTGGATGATTGGTTTGGAGCAGTGAACGTGGAGAGAGGGAAGCATGCACCATAGAAGAGTCCATCGCTTTGACAATAACGATGTAACAATGGCTTCCTTTGTTGTAAGGAAAGAAAGAATGTGACACAAAACATCGTCTGACATGTCACTGATTCTATCCTCTTCTGTTGTTCTTGTCTCTTTCTTAGCCATTGCTTCTACCAATTCTAGAGTTTTGGGAAACCGGGAAACCCAGTACGCTTGAAAAGGAAGTGGTGAAGACGAAGGAGTGTGAAGTTGGAATTTAAACCACCTTTTATCCAACTGAGGTCCCGAAAAAAATAAAAGATTTTTTTTAAATATATTATTGTTTGAATTTAACCACTTTTATCCAACTTTCATTTAGTAGTTCGAAAAAAAAAAATTTTAAATATATTACTGTCCATGAAAAGATATATTTTAATAAAATTGTTTCGAATGATGAATTATTGTTTCCATTAAAGTTATTTGTAAAAGTAATAACAACATATAATCTAATATTTATAAAATTTTAGATATATTAAGATTATTTTTTTTACAAAATAAAGTATAACTATTATTCATTATAAATTCTTTATTAGAATAAGTTAGTGCTTTCCAACTAATCTTATACATATGAGAGGATATATATATATATATATATATATATATATATATATATATATATATATATATATATTATGGGAAATATATATTATTTTTTGTGTTAACCAAATCCAATCTTTAATACTAAATTATAACAATTTTAGAGTTTTTTTTTAAAGAAAGTATGCAACATTTGCAAGTAATTTCTTTTTCTAACATATCAAATGTTTTTTAAAATATTGAATGTTAAATTTTAACATTTTAAATCATTTTAACTACGATCAAAAGTATAAGTTTATTTTATTAAATCAAACTCTCTTAATTGACTGCTAAAAAATGATTTAAATATTTTAAAAATAATTGTTTCTGTAAGACCCACTCTTATTTAGTGTCCTAATATTTAAAGGTTACCATACTGTTGGGCCGCCTAAAGGTTGTCCCATAGGATGCAAGGCCCCTAAAGCAACCAAGGTCCCTCATTTGTAGCTCACCAAAATCAGTGCTCACTCTTCTCTCTATATAACCTCTGCTAGGGTTTATCCCTCCGTCCCATTCAAGCTAGTTCAACTTCGTTCTCCCTTCACGGCTCGAACCGTGCTCTTCTCTTTCTGAGTTAGTTCTCGTGGTTTCTAATGGGTTCACTGTAGTAACCCTGTTATTCTCCCTTTGCCACTGTTCTCAGCTCTCGAGTCCACTCTTGAAGCTGTTGAGTTCGTTGAGTTTGGTGTTGAAGTCCTTTGCCAATCCCTTTCCAAGTAAGAGAAGCTAGAGTTCCTCATACTTTCTAAATAACCGCCTGTTTTTGACTTGTCTCGAGGTTATATGAAGTGTATGCTGATATGGTTGTATGATATGCTCTGTTTGGTGTTTTGGGTATGTAAATATGGTTGATACAAGTGCGAACAGTGGCGAGAACTAATATTCTCGTCTAAGCGAGCACGTCTTGCCTAGGCGAGACTAACAGAGGCTCACCCTGTAACATCCCTAAGGAATATTACGAATTTTTAATAAATAAAATAGGAAAGAAAATTTAATACCTTATTTAATATAATAACATTTCTCAAAAACACGAGAAATTTTAAACTTTAATATACATGTAATAAAGACAGGAGTCCATAATTTATAAAACTGAAATAATATTCAAATAGCTCCCAAAAGGTTACATAATTATCTCAAAACCAAAATAATAAACATATATACAAAATCCTATGTTATCCCTCGCTCTGAGTCTAAGCATCACCTGGCCCACCTGTCAAATCATCTGCTCCCAGATAACGAGTTATCCGATCATCGCCACACACACACAGAAAGGGTGAGCTATGCACAATATATAAAAGATACGTGAAATAAATTTATCATTCATCCCCAAAAATAACATGAATAATTATTCCATTGTTTTTAAATTACCCAACTATGGTCTCATATTCCTTCATGAGTCCTATACATGAACTAGGTCTTGGGACTTCACTGTGCTTCCACGAAACTAACCCATTCGTGGTCCAAACCTATGAGCCTATCCCGCTCATAGTCCTGCCCTACAGACTCCTCGTCTGTAGTAAATCATCCAAGCCTTCTCGACTTGGACCCTGACACACACTTAATCACCATACTATGGACTCCTCGCCTAATAGTAGTCGATGAGAACATAACAGTTCATTGCCCATCGTGCGCCCGACACATGTAATCACCATACTAAGGACTCCTCGCCCATTAGTAGCCGACGGGAACTCAACCAGTTTCATGCCCATCATGTGTCCAACCATCAAGCACATCCCAGACCCCCTATTGGACTTAGTCTTTCAAGCCCAAACACCACAAACACAAGCATATAATTCTTATCCTTTAGGAAATAACAAACAAACAGTCCAAACAGTGCACAAACACATGACTCCGCACCATTCTCGCTTAAGCCGTATCAGTTCGCTCAAGCTAAAGTCTCGGTCTCGCTTAGGCTAGCCCACCTCGCCTGAGCGAGCGTGTAACAGTGGTTGTACCTTGTCATCTTGCTTAGGCGAGATCTTCTCGCCTGAGCGAGACCTCAAGTCACGCAACATACAAAGATCCTCGTCTGGACGAGAATTCCATTAGCAGAATCACCAAGTCTCATCACGACCTCGCTTAGGCGAGCCATTCTCGCCTAAGCGAGCATACCCGTCGCTCAGGACCCCAAAACCTCTCGCCAGGTTTCCTCGTGACCTCGCTTGGGCGAATGTCTCTTGCCTGAGCGAGAGACTGAGTCGCTCAACCCCGTCCATGGTCGCCTAGGCGAGAAACGCGAACCAGAACAAAAAACGAGACTCTGCAACTCTCACTTAGGCGAGATGGACTTGCCTGGGCGAGACTTGCAGGGTTTCGAGTCTGTTCACGTGCACAATTCACTCTAAATAATGCACAAACATACCAAAACACATTCCTATTCATACCAAATCAATTTACACACATTGCAACAACACATAAGCATAGTATAAACTCCATAAAATTCCCAAATTCCAAGTTTCACACCATTCCCGCATATACAGTGTATAAACCCCTTTCCTTCATGCATTTAGTCCAAAATTCAAATAAAACAGTACTAAACTCACAACCCCCAAATTCCTTCATGTGCATCACGAATTTCAGTGCATAATTTCATCAAAATCATACAATAACATACAACAACACAAATTTCGGGTTCAGCTCCCCTAACCTGAATTCTTGATTGAAATTGAGAAGGGAATAGGGATTCCTTGGTTCACCAAATTCTTTGCTTCCACCTCTCTCTCCCAACCCAGCCCTTGTACACCCAATTCAGCCTCTCACTCTTCCAATTTTCGCTCTCCTCTCAAGCCAAAACGAAAATTATTGCAGAAACTCTAAACCCTCCTTTCCACCTCAAATTTCCAGCCCCTCTTAGCTTCTCCTTCTAGGTTTTCTTTTGCCCTCTCATATTCCCTCCAAAACTACACTTAAAAAAATAAAGTTCCAATTTCATTCCCAACCAAGTTTGAACCCATAACCCATCAATTATCATATCAAATACACAACCAATCCAACCAAGTCAAGTTTTATGATACACTCCAATCATTATAAGCTTACAATACCAATTCCATACTCATACATATTATTAAAATTAATAAAAAACAACAACACATAATTGACATATTATATAGGACTCGAACCCAAGTCCTCTCACACAAACCAAGTACTCTTAACCACTTGAGCTAGTACTCTTCCACATCATATCACATCTTAGGGCTATGGCCCATGTATTGACTTGTCTTTTAATCTTAATTTGACTACTGTTGAACTTTGTACTCTGTCTTGTATTGGCATCGTGTGGTGTGCCTCAAGATTCCATTTAAGTACCTTGGATATGGTTAAGGGGTGATCTTATACTTTGCATCTTGGCTCCCTAAACTATTATGTGTAATATTCCTTTTACTACATTATTATTTAAATAGGATGTTACAATTTCAAAAAAAAATCTTTACATTTAATATCAAGAATAAATTTTTTATCATCATCAATAATAATAATAATAATAATAATAATAATAATAATAATAATAATAATTAATAATAATAATAATTTAATATTACACTCATGTTATTTTGTATCATAATGATATTCTGTTCATTTGTTTTTATATTCTATCAACAATTTACTTTTAAAGTTATTTATTAACAGGGTATTCAATGAGTTAGTTACGTTAAATTATAATAAAAGGTTTACATTATATTACAATTTTTTTTGACTAATTTGTTAGTGTCATAAAATATTTATAAGTTGTTCAAATTGAGAATTTGACGTTGATTGTGGAAGTGGTGAGTCTTGGATAGCTATAGACGTTTGTCAATGTGGAGCTCCTTTGAAATTGCTATGGTGACATTTCATGATAATTCATTGAAGATTACAATGAAAAATGAATAATTCTTTGTGAGTACCTAATATTACTTTGATTTCTCCCTGTTGAAGTTCTAGCACTCTAAAGTGACATATACTATGACAAGCTTGCATTATTATTATTTTGTGTTTGAGTAGTCATTATGATTATTCTACTCATTAGTATTATAAAAGTGATTAGCTAGTACTAAGTTTTAACATAGTAATGTAAACTTGAAACGAAGAAAGAAATATTAACTCAACTATTATTATGACATATAAAAAATCTATGCAACATATATAAAAATTGACTGTGAAAATGAATCATATTTTTGGATTATTGTCACGGAACCAAGTCCATGATTCTTAAAATTCTTTGGTGACATGCATTTAGTCAAAAGATTGACAATCATCAACTCAATGCTAGTGTGTTGAGTGACCATTTTCTTTTATTTAACATGTTCTCTTTAAGGATAGATATTTCATGTCAGAGTACTTGCTTTGACTTTCACTTATACTCTTAGCCATAAGTATTGCAACACAGTTATCATAATACAAATTTTGCTTGGAATTATCTAAGTCTCACATTGAGTAAAAAATGAGAAAATTGAGCTTCATATAAAGATGAAGACCCATAAACCCATTGCCTTAAGGTTTTGGGTTGAGAGTGATGTCAATCCCTTATGTTTGAGCTCACGTCTCATTGGTGTTGACTCTTCCCGTGAACCTTTTTCGAAAGACCCAACAATGGTATCAGAGTCGAAGGTTTGTCTTGGTGACGAGCTTAGACAAGTCCTTGAATCGAAAGTCTTCTTGTCGAAGAGACAGACAAGCCCCGTTATGTGAATGACAGTACAAGTAAGGGGTACTTGTGGCTTAAAGTGCTTCTACTCGAGGGAGAAGTACCAATGTGAAGGGATTCACACTTGAAAGGGGACTATTGAAAATCTAAGTGTGAGTTTAAGTCTCACATCGAGTAAAAATGAGAAAGTTAAGCACCATATAAGGATGAAGACTCATAAACTCATTGTCTTAAGGTTTTGTGTCGAGAGTGATATCAATTTCTTATGTGTGGTTTGAACTTATCTTTCATTGATATGACTCTTCCCATTGATCTTTCTCCAAAATACCCAACTTATCAAGGTAACCTCTCAAAATAAAAGTAGAATAAAAAAATATTTAACATGCATCATTTGAACATATTTTGAAGATATATGTATATCCCTATCCCCATCTTTATATCTAATTAAAAAGGACAATGATAAAAATCACTTTTCAATTAAAAAGTTAGATATTATCCATGATTATATCCATACTCAGTGAATGCAAATTTTTTTTTTGAAAATGAAAACGGTTTCGAACAATATACACCGGTGACTTTATTTGTCATCCCTATTATTTATATGTCTAAGTGTTTATGTACATGTATGTTTCATCGTATACGATGAAGTTACAATAAAAGTCAGTTTAGAAACTGTATATCTTAATGTTAACTTATTGAGCAGGGAATGGGATTCCAAAGTCGATGTTTTTGTGGGCAGAATTTGCGTAGAAGAGAATCAAACATATATTACGCACATGCAAATGCAGGCAAATGATTGATTCCGGTCAATGATTCTTTCATTTCACAACATCCAATAATCACAAATTCCACACATTTTAGCTCAAAGATACTCTTTGAAACTGGCTTCGTTAGTCTTTGAAAAGTGTGAATAGCTGTGTGATTAACACAAGGCAAGGTAGAAATAATTTAGAAAAATGTTGAGCTTTTTGGAAAAACTATTTCAAAAGCAACTGAAGTAGAGAATACGAGTTTTTTTTTTTAACCACTCTAGGGTTTTGAACTGGTAAATTCATGAATATATAGATGACCACATCATAGTTTTCCACAAAAAACACATAAATAGAACAGAAAGAAAGACACACGCTAAGCATCAGACCAAGTAATCTGTAATCCACGCCACTGGTGATGAGGGAAACCCAGGGCTTCCCACACTATCCGTTTTGTCAAACTTTTTTAGTTAATCTTTTTTGTGCTTTGAAGGCAACAAAAGAAAAAAAAAAGTGGTGAATTTGATGCTGCCGTCTACAATTAACAACTTCCAATTACAACATTCCAACATTATATATATGAACATCGATGACTATGTTATTAACGTTGAGAACACAAAAAAGACTCTGAACTGATATATAATTATAATCTGAAAACAATTTTTTCTGTTTACAGCAATATTGATTCACATTTTACTGCTTTAACAATCGAAGTCCATGATCACAATGATTATGTTTACTAATACAAGAAAAACATCTTGGAATAAACCAATAACAGGAGAGTTACTGTTTTTTTTTTATCAGTTCTTAACTAACTAGTTGTTCATGCAATCTTGGAACTTATAATTTGCTGTCAACCCACTCATATCTTTTTCCTAGCAAACATGGCCTTCCCTAGACAAGTACAAGATTAAGATTAGCAATGGGAGGTTAAATAAAGATTTAGCATGTTACTTAGTAAAAACTAAATTGCATATGATTGGCGACATAATCATGAACAAGGATTACGTGGAGACATTTAACAATGTTCATTGGATTCTTAAGATGTCTTAAAGGATATAAATCAAAAGGGAAAAATAATTTTTTTTTCAAATATTTTGTAATAGTTTTAACAAAATCAGAAAACGTTGCATGATTTGTGCTTGGTGTGTCTCTAGACTCTATAAATAGCTTTGCTGATTCACACATCACCCTTGTGAGAAAAAGAAGAAAGAGAATTGATGAAGATGAAAACTGGTGCAGCTTCTGTTCATGTCATTCTCTTGCTGCTGGTTCCTGTAGCAAGCTTGTGGTTAGACAGTACTGAAGGTGCTACCTGCAGGCCCAGTGGGAGAATAAGGGGAGAAAAGCCTCCTCCAAGAAGATGCAACAGAGAGAATGATTCTGAGTGTTGCAGAAGGGGAAGGTCTTACCCCACATTCAAGTGTTCTCCACCTGTGTCTCACCACACAAAGGCAATTCTAACACTGAATAGCTTTGAGAAAGGTGGAGATGGAGGAGGCCCTTCTGAATGTGATAACAAGTTTCACTCAGACAACACTCCAGTTGTGGCATTATCAACTGGATGGTTCAATGACAGAAAAAGGTGTCATCACAACATCACCATCTTTGGAAATGGAAGAAGGGTCCATGCAGTTGTTGCCTCTCAAGCTGTTTGGAAGGCCTTGGGTGTTCCAAAAAGTCACTGGGGTGAATTAAACATTCACTGGTCTGATGCATGATATTTATATATATAGTTTACCCTTTCTTTCCTTTTCTTTTAGCTTAATAAGGGGGAATCACATCATCACTCGTGTGTGTGATGTGACTACTTGTTGAATAAAAAGGGGAATATATTCACACAGTAAGGTTGAATCTTTGTTTAGATTCAATGAGCTGGTTGTGTTAAAACCTGTCTCGGCACCATTTTGTGTTGCACATGTTTTACCGGAGCAATAAGAATTTTTTTTTTCGGTTATATTCGTTATTTTATCTCGGTTTTATAATCGAGATATATTGGGACGAAATTAAAAAGGAGTATTTTTTTACCTCAATTATCATGTGAGGTTATAGAGACACTTTTTTGTTTTAGTTGTAAAGGAAACGAAGTTATATAGACACTTTTCTGTCTCAGGTCTACTAGAACTCAAGTCATAGATTCATAATATTTTTAATTAGTTAAAAATTTTGGAGAACCTTTAACTTCGGTTATGGTAAAAACCGAAGGCATAGGCCACTTTTTTGTTTCAGTTTTGATAAAAACCGAGACCTATTTTACTATTTTTTTTTTAATAAACTTTTTATTTTATTGTGATTCTCACATTTAAACTTACCTAGAATTACAAAAATACTATCATACTTAGACAACCAAAACATATAAGAAGAGTTAAAATGTGAAATCTGGTGATGTCAAAAATAATAAAGAATTTAGATACAATAAAGCGAGAACCGATCAATTTTGTAGCAGATCAGTGTCAGTGAAGGAGAAATGTTTGAGTTTTATTTGTTGCAGCATGTTTTGAGTGAGTTTTATTTGTATCTTTTAACAGTTAGGAGTTGAGATCAAGGGGTCACATATTATTGACAAAAACAAATCATAAAAGTGAAAATAACTTATTTGAATTAAAAAATTTTAGAAATAAATTTAATTTGAAGAATAATTAATCGTTCAATGTCCCAATGGGACTGAAGATCCATATCTCTTTGGTAGAAAGTCTTTATAAAATCATTTCAAAGTGTTATTAGAGACTAAAAAGTGTTTTTTATTGATCAATATCAATCAACATTCCTAGAAAGAAGATGACAATTGGATAGTGTGCCAGTGCAGATGAGATGCAGAAGAAGGAAAGACGTGTTATCATAGTGAAAGTAGATTGTGAAAAGTATATGATTATGTCATTAAGTTGAATGTAAGGGCACTTAAACAAATGACTAGAAAATTTTTCTATAAATAAGATGTTAAATTATACCACAAACATATATATATATATATATATATATATATATATATATATATATATATATATATATATATATATATACTGGTAATCAATACTAATTATATTTTTTTGTAGAACAAATTTTATCTTAATGAATTTTCAATTTTTATAAATATCTGAATTAAATTATATGGTGATCTGAAAGTAAATAATTTAAATTATGAGTTATTATATTTTAAAAAATAAATTTAATGGGAACAACAATTAAAAATTGTGATAACTTTTTTTTGTAATTTTCTTTATATAAATTCAGAATACATTGCGTATTTATTCTACCTTTATTTAAATAAGAGAAGTGTTTTTAACTATTTTTCATGTACACTTTATCTTTTAAAATAAATAAAATTTATATATGGACAGAAATCTGTATTTAATGACCCAGTAGAATATCATTCCAAGGGATGGCCGGGTAATAGTGTTCACTCGCAACCAAATTTGTAAAAAAAAATAAATTGTTTGTTACATGTCTGTTTATTCGTTAGGTACCCACTTAAAAAATGTCTGCGAATTTTTTTAAAACACAGATATCCATGGATACCCGCATACCTGCAAATATTTAAAAAATATATATATTTTATAATTTTTTTAATATAAAATTATAAAAATAAAATAAAGTATAATTAAATTAAATTAAATTTAACCTAATAAAATATAATTTCAATTTTAATTTTAATTAAATTTAACTTAATAAAATATAAATTAAATTTTTATTTTAATATTTTATGGGTAACGGGTACCCGCGAGTATAGATAATATGATACTCGTACCCGACCCGTTTATAAGCGGATATTAAAATACCCGCTACCTGTAGATAATACATACCCACAGGTACTAATTATCCGTCGTGGATTTTATCTACGGACGCGGATATCTTTGCCATCCTTATTCATTCCTGTCAAATCAAATTTGATAAAAGGTTAAGATTCAATCAATTTATAACATGTTAGTTGAAATCAAAATATTTAGTTATCCCAACCCGATCCGGCTCAACCCATCACAGGTTGATGATTCAGTGAGCCAACCCAACCCGACTCACTTTTTGCGAGCCAAGAATATTCGAACCCGGCCTGACCCACTACGGGTTGACAGATTAAACAGGTTGGCTCACGGGTTCACTTAATTAAAAAAAATACAATTTTTTTATTTATTTTTCAGTCAAAACTAAATTATAATTCTAATTAAAATCTAAATAAACTTTAATACAATCCAAAAACCAAAATAAAAAAAATACAAATTATTTATATGTTGGCTAAAAAAAGTAACCTAACATGACCCAACTGTAAAGCCCAACTTAATAAAAACACTTGTATGACCCTTTTATCTGCGGGTTGGTGAGCCAAACCGGCTTACCACAGGTTCAACCCGGATGAGCCGGGTTTTGAATGAGCCAGGTAAAAAATAAACCGGTATTGAAATTTGTAAAAAAATATCAACCCGGCCCGAACCCGTGGTGAGCCAGATTGACTTGCAGGTTCCAACTCATTTTGACAGCTCTAAAATATTTGATTAGTTAAACTATAAATTTATCTTAATTTTATATTTAAAATTTGATTTTCGTGTATACAATATTATTTTATAATAAATATAAATAAATATAAAAGGGAATTTTTTCGATTTAGCAAGAGAACTAATGTTATAATTTTATAATTTAGAAGTTATAAAATATTTAAAATACTAAAGTTATATATGATGACAACATGAAATAATAACGACATCAATTACTTAACAATTATATATTAGTAAAATAGATGAATAGTAAGAATTTAATTAAAAAATTTAAATATATTGAATATCCAATAAATCATAAAATTTATTACAGACTACATCAAAAGTTCTCATATTTATAAATCAAAGTTAAAATATAATTAAACTTAAAAAAAGTAATAAAACAATTAAAACTAAAACACCAATCAAACAAAAAGATTGATTAAATTTAAACAAACAATCACTCAAATTATAAAACTTATAAAAAAAATTAATTTAAAAAATATATTTATTCAAAAGATAAAATCGAAAAATAAATATAAACATAAAAAAATCTCATTTATGTATCGGAATAATAAGTATTCCACTAACAAATTAGTTGAAAAATCTATTATTTAATAAATTTATAAAATTTTATAATTTAAAAAATTTATAACTGATGAGTAAGACTTTGTTATAATAATATATCCCAACAAATAAATAAAAAATCCACTATAAAAAGGTAAAATAAATATGAAATATCATTATTATTATATGATTCATTAGTGCAGATTATATTTTTACCTCGTCTTATAGACCTCGGTTGGCAAGGAACCGAAACATATAATGGCGCGATGACATTTTTGCAATTCCAGACAACTTTTATGCCTCGGTTCAAGTCAAACCCGAAGCCAAAAGGTGTTATAGGCTTCGGTTCAAACAAAACCGGTGCCAAAAGGTGCTTATATGCTTCGGTTGAACAAACCCGAAGCTAGAAACGTGGCCAAAAATTTTAAAAATGCCATTACCCGTTACGTCTTTGGCCTCGGGTGGCAGTGAACCGGGGCCAAATAGCACTATATGCCTCGGTTATCAATTGAACCGAGGCCATATAGTTTAATTAGGGCATAAAAATGCGAACCCCTCTTCTTCTCCCTCACGCGCTCTGCATCTCCTCCACCTCTCTCTACAACTGTTCCGGCGACATCGTTGTACTGCCAACGTTGTGCTGCCACTGTCGCGTCTCGCCTCCGGCCACGCTGCTCCGGCCAGTCGTCGCTCCGATTGGATAGTGTCTCTCTCTCTGCAATTGTTTCGGCGACCCTCCACCACCACGCGAGCCCCTCTTCTTCTTCCACCAACGTTGTGCTGCCACCAAACTGTCTCGCCTCCGGCCACGCTGCTCTAGCCATCGTCGTTGCACCTCTTTTTCCTGCACCTCCATTTCGTGCACGAACATTTTCCTTTTTTCCCACAACTGTCGCGCCGCGGTTCCTCTAAGGTAAATTTCCAACGCATTTTTGTTTGGTTTTCCGTTTTGTATATGTTAATTTTCAATTTTAGTTATTGTGAGTGTTAATTTGCATTGAGATTGAAATTGTTTGGAGTGTTTTGATTAATTTTGTGAGAGAATTGAGTCTCAATTTAAGAGCATTGTATCTTCAAATGTAGAGTATTAAGTCTGAATTTAAGAGAATTGTAAGAACACTATAATTAAATAGGTAATATATGATGTTAAGAAAATTGTTGTTTTTGCTTTTATTTGTTACTTATGACTTTTTCTTGTGTTTTTTGTTATCTCTTATGTGCCATATGGCCTCGGTTCTTTCCATAACCGAGGCCAAAGAATCTGCGAAAATTTTAATTAAAAAAAAATATTTTTAACCTATGGCTTCGGTCCTAGTTGAATCGAAGCAGAAAAGCGGGTATATGGCACTGGTTTGTTAACAATCGAGGCATAAAAGGGGGTATATGGCCTCGGGTAACAACCGAGACCAAAAGGAATACCTTTTGGCCTCGTTCCAATATGTCTCGGTTCCAGATCCAAGACAAAATGAGAAAAATAACCGAAACAAAAAGCTCTTCCTGCACTGGCGTGATTAAATATAAATATAATTACAAAGTAACTAACTTTTTCTAATAAGAATTATAAAAAGTTATAAAATTTTCATTTTTTTAATCTATTTTATCTAAAATCAGAATATATTTAGTTTTTTTATTAAAGTTGGATAATTTTTTGTAAAAGATATTAAAATAAATATACAAGTTACGAATATAGATAAATTTACCTATTTTAGTAAATTTTTAAAAAATTACACCATAATATATTCCGTTTATTCGAGAGGGCAGATTCTTTCGGCTGTATTTTAAGTTTTTAAATTTTTTTTTTCAGTGTCTTCAAATAAAAGAATTTATGAGTAAAAGTGGAATTAAACTAGGAAGAAAAGAGGAGCAAGCTTTCAAATAAAATAAAAAGGATAAAACGGGTATTTTAAAAGTCATAACACTGCATTTAGCAATCAGCCACCGTTATATGTCATGCTCAATGCGAGGATACTTTTTTTGTGTTTTTTAATACATGGTTTTGAGGAAATGTGTCCTCGTTCTCATTATTGTTATTATATTATAACATGCGAGGTTCTCGTGGAACAACTTTCATGTTTTTATTTTTTAAAATACTACAATGTTTTTTCCATTATATTATCTCAGACCTTAACACAACACAAACTTAGTACTACACAACAACTGGTGACTATGGTGGGAGGGTTAGCAATATCATCTCTGAATTTGAGTGCATCAACATGTGCCATCGTTACTTTGATTTCCACGGTGCTGATATGGTGGTTCTGGAATGCACTCAACTGGGTATGGCTCAGACCTAAGAGAATAGAGAGGCGTCTGAAGGAGCAGG
>Ga0214544_1003433_pt1 | contig 32757 bp, 8 predicted proteins | sample CNSS3metaG_FD_160074 | JGI IMG/M metagenome (GOLD analysis project Ga0214544, IMG submission 160074) | Root nodule microbial communities from cowpea collected in UCLA plant growth center, Los Angeles, California, USA - CNSS3 | ecosystem: Host-associated > Plants > Roots > Nodule | place: USA...
AATTTTGTAATCCGTTTCCTTTTTATTTATTTATTTTTTCAAAAACGGATTGTGAAATCCGTTTGGTAACTTTTTTTGTTTTTTTTTTGCTAAACAGATTGTGGAATCCGTTTGGGTAATTTTTTACGACCTCTTCATCGCTGGCCTATCAGATTACTATTTGCATCCTTTTTCTGCACTTTTCATATTTTATATCTTTTGAAAAATTAAATAACTATTAATTTAAAGAATGTCAATAAATATTGAGGTTAAAAGAAATTAAGAATTTGGTAGAACAAAAAATAAGAAAAAAATGCATTAATTATAGTTAGTAAGAAAAAAATGTAAAAAAAAAGTAAGAAAAAAAAATCAAGTAACAATTTCTTTCTACGTAGTGTTCTTTCTCTTCAGTGGCAACGAGACATGTAAGCTTATTATGTATTTGTGAGGTGGTGTATTTAGTAATCACAGATGCATAAAGCAAAAGGATTTTTTTTTAGGAGACGGATTTTGGAATCCGTTTCCTTTTTAATTTTTTTTTTCAAAAACGGATTGTGAAATCCGTTTGGTAACTTTTTTTTTTGGAAACGGATTGTGGAATCCGTTTCGTGTTTATGAAACGGATTCTGTAATCTGTTTCATAAAAAAATTCGCAAACTTTTTTATGAAACGAATTACGGAATTCGTTTCACAGTGTTATGAAACGGATTCTGTAATCCGTTTCCCATAAATTTTGATTTTTTTGGAGAAACGGCTTTTGTATTCCGTTTGATAAAAGTTTGAAACGCGTTATATAGTTTATGAAACAGAAAACAAATTCCGTTTCACTTCACAAGCAAACAGAAAAAAACTTTAGCTAGTAAGAAGCTGGTAAGAAGGCTAACCTGGATGGGAAAAGACAACGCAGTTACCCAAAACGACCTTCTTTCAAACAACCACCAATCAAATAACCTTCGATCACAATAAACACAATGCTAAAGACAACGACAAAATAAAAAACATTCCTTACAAAAAAAAAAGTGATACACACCAGAGGGACCACCACCGACAATGAACGAATGAATGAAGGACAGAAAATCTCAGGGACCACGGACCACACAGAAGAGAATGAGAGCAAGAAAGCACTGGACAAGAAACGAAACGCAACGCGAGCACAAAATAGTTGGGGGTGTAGGAGGTTGGTGACGCAGTAAATGAAATTTACTGTGTCCTAACGACTTTCACCCACTCTGATAAATAAGGATATAAGAGTCTTTTTTGGGATACAGAAGAAATGTTGGAGGTACAGGGAGAAGACCCCACATTAAAATTGATTCTCTAGTAGTGTAAGAGAGGAAGAGGCCTCCCCCAGCCCACTAAATAAATATGTAATTATGTTGTTATTATCAGATTTTTTTTTTTCAAATATTTGATTAGGGGTGTTGGTAAACATAACTATAACATGGCATTTGAAGACGAGTGCGAATAAAGAGGATAGTTTTTACAATAATATAATATTCTGAAAAGCACATCAATGCTGTTAGTTTAGTTAGTTAATAGGGTTTATTAATCCAGCAAGAGGGAAGTTTTAAAGTAAAGATGGGGTGCAGGAAGAAGCAGTCCTATGTTTTGTATTTATGTAGTAATGGGCCTAGAATTCTCTATCCACACCCTTTTCTACCAAAACTCTCATTCCCACTTCTGCTCTCACAAACTAGAAACAACCAAAATTTCAGACGCTCAAATTCATTTACCAACATTTACTTTTATGAACACTTCCCACATATACCAAGACATCAACTTGTAAGAAATAAACAACGAAGCACCGAACAACCAACCAACAAATAGACCCACTAACAATAGATATATAAAGATAAATAAGGAATAATCAAAAAACAATGAAAAGTGAGTGAACCAGAGAGTGAGAAAAAAAACTTTTTTTGCAAGTTACACCAACCTTAGACTTAGATTGTTCATGAAACATGTTGGGACAAATTTTTCTGTCTCTAGCTACCTAATTTTAAATTTGTTACATGACCACTCATTTCATTTTGAACCCTACCTAGTTCAAATCAGACAATATGTGGAACAAGATCAAATGAGAACTTTATTTGTTGTTTTCTTATGTCACTTTTAATTTCACTGAATCATAACAATAGATATTGTATAACGATAGTTAAGTTATGTGTGTAATATACAACTTCACATTAAATAACACATTATTTATTAAATTAATATATAAGTTGTTTATTAATACATAACTATTTCAACATGTATGTTTAAAAGAATATGGGACATTGATCTTAGTTGAAGTGACCTAAAATATAACTTGAATTTGTCTTCAGATACATTGGACTAATTTCAAATTCAAATTTGTTAATGTGGACTGGACTGAGTTAGTGAGATAAGATGAGTCGTGAACGTCTACACTTGGATCATGACCAAACTATTAAGCTTTCCAAACACAAAGATGCGTAATTCGGTGTAAACTAGATTTAACTACCTCTAATTATGGGAACCTAAACTTTGTACTATTTGTGTAAGACATTATTTAACTATAGCAAGCTTACATATGTTACTAATTATGTACTGTAAGATACCAAAAAATATTATTTTGAAATTTTTTAAGTGAATTATTTCGTATTTGGTATGAATGCTGGTGATATAAGATATTCTTATTTCAAAGTAAATATAATGATTGTATAAAAGTTTAGAGTTAAGTTTTTTTTTTTCCCTAAACTATTATGAAAAAAATACATTTAGCCTCTAAGTTAAATGATAAAGTATTTAATCGTGATTGTATAATAAATTAAAATATAATCTCTAGGTCTTATATTAACTTTCATAAAATATAAAGATTTAATATTTGAAAATTTAGTATAAGAACTAAACACAAATTTTCATTTACAGTGAAAATATATTTAATCTTTAAATTTATAATTATATCTGTAACATATGTTTATCTTTCTTCTCTAACCATTTCGTTTGTAGAAAAGTTTTATTTGGATCATTCAATTGTGTTGTAATTTTTCAGAACCAAAACTAATTTAAAACTGAATCAAATCCTCTGTTAAATGGCATACATTAAAAACCAAAATAAAATTTTGTCTCATATAGTTAGTAGTTATTCTATTTCCAAAATATAGAGATAAAAATGATTTAATTTTCTAGGTAGCAATATACTTTTTCTTTACTTATTCTTTTTATGATAATTTATTTTATTTGAGTTTTAAAAATATTTTTTTAAATTATTCAATCTAACTGAATAAAAAATGAGTTATGTTACTTAAAAGATAAGTTCAATCCAACTTAAATATATTTAATTATTTTGCACATAACTTACGATTATAAAATCATATAATTATCCACGCTCAAAACAAGATGAAACTTAACAAAAGAGTTTGAGTTTATGTCGCAAATGAAGACGGAGATAAAGTGGACGTACAGATTTTGGCTTTTCAACCTTTCGGAGGTCGTTAAAAGCAATTATTGCATTTTAATCTATGCATGTGACCATACATTATACTCACCATTAATTTGAATATTGGAGGTACTAATGTTTTGAGTGAAGTTAAAGAAAATGTCCAACATGTAAATGAATTTATTTTTCACATCAATTTCGAACAAACTTGCACAGCATAAAGTACAATCGTTAACATGTGATTATATAGTACGGATTATTAAAGAATAAAATCTATTCTTACAAATTGCTTTTTGCAGACCACGAAACGAGTGGTTTCTTCAAATCTCAATTTTATGTACTTTTGTAACTATTCTAATTTTAAAAAACTAAACGTGTTCTAATAATAATAAATTTTTGTCATCAGGATTTTATGTAGAGACACAAGTGAGCATGAGAATCCACATCTGTTATTTATTCAGAGTGTTATGCACATTTGGCCTTCTTACAAGGCATGGCTCAATATTAATATATCAAGACCATGTGATTTTGCATGATGAGAAACGAACCAAGTTTAATGCAAGTAAATTAAGTGTACACTAATTGAGATTTTAATTAATTAATTAATTACCCGACACAAAGACATTAAAAACCACTAGAAACAAAAGGGTAATTGTAGTAGGTTAAGTCCACTCCCATACAGAATTTGTTTAAGCTGTGTTTGGATATACATTAATTATGCAAAAGTATGGCTGAAAGTGAGTACAGAGAATGTGAGATTTCCCCGAAAGGAAGAAGAAGACAGAAGGTAGCTTCACTTAAATATGTCAACCGAAACATGTGTGAACATTCAATACCTTAAAACTCACTTCTTTTTGTTGGTTAAGAAGTTTTATTCTAGTTGGTGGGTTCAGTTAAACTGTTACATATACATACACATACACCTTCACCAAATTTCTTCACTCTCACAGAAAACGCGCTTTTGAACTTGTGGAGGCTTTGAACATCGGAAGCTGATTATGGAGTAGCTTAAAAGTAACTCCTAACCACTGGTATAGAATATATGCATCTGCAGGGTCTTAAATGATAATGACTCCAACAGATTTAAATAATAATGGATGACACAATTAATCATGTTTGAGATGTTTTAATTCAATCTCCAATCATTATTCCAAGGAATGTCTCCAGAAAGCAACTTCCTCAAAGTGATTTCCTGGATATGAAGCTTATAATAGAAACTAGAGTTTAACTAACCTTCTCACATAACTTTTATGTAATTAACTTATATTTTAACTATCATTATAATTAATATTAAAATTATCAATGTAAGAAAAATGAATTGAATTTCAATTTTTGGCAGTTACAATTCAAAATTAATCCGTGCCCTAACTTTTTCTAATGTAGTTTATTTCATATATAGCATAGTCTAGTTACATATTTAAATACACGTACATTTAGTACTTAACAATATATTAAACAATATATTATGTGATTACTATGAGTAAGAAAAACTAAAAAGTTTCAACTATAAATTAAATATCAAAGTTAAAATAAAATAAAATAAAAAATAATTAAATTATTGGATATACATATCACACATTTTATTTATTAGAAATTGAATTAATTTTAGTTGATTTTTAATTAACCCAATTATTAGAATGAAAATTTTGACTTAAATTGAGTAATCGAATTATCAACTTTGTAAAGAATTTGCATTTTAGGTCTTAAATAAAAAATACGAATTTTTATTTTTGTTTTAAAAGTAAAGAATGTTTGTTTGTTCCTACTAAATGCAAACTTCATAAATATTTTCTAAATTTTAAAAAAATATAAATAACAGATTATACCACCTAACTGACCTTGCTTCTTCTTTTTTAGGTTTTTTTTTTCAGGTTTGACTGACTGGTCATCACAAACTTTCAATGTACCTGTCCTAGTTCTGTCAGTCAAAATTGAAAACTATGAATACCAAATAACACATTACCCTGGCAATATAATAACCACTTAATTAGATTACTATATGCTAAATTTGTTAATTTTTATTTCAAATTTTAACATCATTTTTTTCCCTGTATTTTCTTAAATTAAATATTTTTAAAATCCACTTCATGTTGATTACATCTATTTTTATCCAACATATTTGTCTCTCTCCTTCTTCTTTCAACCAATCTATTTCTTTTTTCTACTGTCAAACACGTGCAAAAAAGTTAAATATCGAAAAGCTGAAGACACCACAATCTAGATAAATAGTTTTACTTGAACAACAATGCTCTAAAAGTGCGTATAAACAGTTTGGCTGTCTTGTGAGTAAAATGTCCAAGACTGGAGTTAGGTTACGACAAGAACAATTTTGACCCGAGTCACGTGCATCAAACTAAACTTAACTCTCCACTGCACAGTAGATGCAATGCAAGTTCCACAAATAAAGTAAACGGTTGTGGAATTCATTTTTCTAGGTACGTGAGGTTGCTACATTACATAATACTGCTGACAACAACTGACTCATTTAGTATGCCAACTAGTGCATCCTTCTAATGGTTCATTTCAAATGCTTCTTCACTTTTTGGTTTCTGCGCTTCTAAGTTGAAACTTCCATTTTCAGGTCCCTTTCCTCTTCCACTCTTCACAAAATTTGTTTGTTTTACACTACTCTACTTACTAAAAAATTTACATAACTTCTTTAACACCAGTTACTTGGCAAGTAACCTAAATTTCAGTAAGTTTCTTAATCAGAGTAAGAGAGGTTGACTAAATTATTTAAAGCAAGAAATATGATATGTCATATATATGGAATTGTGAAATGTTGTTGAAAGTCTCATATCAATTAGAGATAAAATAATTTTATAATATATAAGGAGATCCAAATATTATCTTACAAATTAGTTTTGTAGAATTGAGTTAGGTTTAGAAAGATAAAATTTGTTTAATGAGATTGAGGGTAGAAGTTATTCATATATAGGATAGTTTTTTTTTCTTGTTAAATTATTAATATTTTGACAATTTTCTTTATAATCTAAAGTGACATTTTTTAAATATAAAGTTGAATTTAAAACCTCTTTCAATTTTATAATTATCAAGTATTAGTTAGTGGAATTGAACGTACAATTTCTTATATCTCTTATACCTTCCTTTCCAATTTTTACCACAAAATCAATCAACAATTGAAAAAGAAAAATTCTTTTGAGATATGAGAATATTCATAAAATAAATATTTTTCGTGTCTCTTCTCCAAATAAAGACAATGTCTCTAACTCTTAAGTGGTGGATGAAAGTTCCGACCCTAGTCACATAATACGGGGATTAGAAGGTGTTAAACCGGTTGAATCAAGAGTCAATCTGTGGTTTAAATTTTTTGAGTGGTGAAATTTTAATTGAATCGGAATAGAACCGGTCTAATTAAAAAAAAAAAAAAACAGTACATTAAAGATTTTACCGATGATTGACTTGAAAAGATTTGTAGTACGACAACCTTGGTATGCATATATATTTCAACTTTTGTAGACGTACACATAGTAATTCAACTTTAGTAGTGATAGCTAGGGTCAAATTAAAAGCTTACAAAGAAGAAGAAGAAAAAGTGAAACAGGTGTTTTGGATTAAGAAAAGGAAAACAGAAAATCTAAGAGTGATTTTGACTGGTATGAGAAAAGGAAAATAACAGAAGAAAATGGTGTTGTATATGATACAGGCTAGCAAACAATACACGTGATGCATGGGTTGGGGACCAAAGAAAAGCCCACGGGTAGATAACATCATGCGAAGGTGGCATAGTAATGACAGGACAGGTAGGTGCAATTGCATGATGTGTGCATGCCCATGTTCCCATGTCCCCACAATTTTTCTACCATCGCATATTTATGGACTCATTGCTTCGTCCCATTCCCTGTAGGTCGGGCCACCCCTAAAATCGCACAACACACTTTCCACTTCACCTCTCTCACACTTCATTTTTTAATCGCTGCCACGAAACTCTTGCAGCTTCGAACTCAGAACCAACATGTACACCCATGTGACTTTGGTGTGGGAGTTCGGAGGCAAAATCCACAAACAGCCAAATCGCCACCAGTACTTTCACCATCCATTCACTGTCTCTTACTATAACCTTATAAATCTCTCTTAACCTCAATTACTTTAACCACTCAACAACGCCGTAATTAGTTCCTCTTAATTTCCAAACTCACTGTTCGCTCAACTTTTTATTCACACCCTGTGTTTCCCCTGTTTCAAGGTTTAGTATCTTTCGAGATGTATTATGGGGTTCATGAAAAATGCTTTTTTCCGGCATATATCTATACCCCATCTAAATGTTTGAATAATTTAAGGAGAACAAATCTAAAAAAAAGAAAAAAACAATTAATAAAATTTGACAGAACTTTACGTATTTAAAAACTTATTGCTAATTTGCAACAAATTTCCATGGCAAGACAAGGGGGAGATATGCTAAAATGTCAAAACTGCATTAACTACCGTCAAATCTTCCATCTCATTCTCTCACGTCAACCTGATCATTTGTTTCACTTTCACTCTCATAATCACTTTCATGCCATTTTTCTTACTAACCCGTCTTTTTTTTTTCTTCTGTTTCTCTCATCCAAGTACCACCAACATAATAGTCCCAAAAAAATGAAAAAAAGAGGACCACACCAACATAATACTAACAAACAAAAAGAAAAGCAAGTTGTCTCCGTCAACCATACCAGCATTCCATCCCAATCCGAGTGTGGATTCATCGTTCTTGGCTTGCTTCCTTCCTTCATCTCTCCTTTTCACCTCTTAACCAAACCCATCTCATTTCTTCTGAATTTGCCTTTAAAAGTATTTGCTTTTAGTTATAGTTTTACCGCCCCCACTTTAATACTCTCTCTCTCTCTCTCTCTCTCTCTCTCTCTCTCTCTCTCTCTCTCTCTTTCTCTCACTCACATTCGGATCCTTTTAACACCGCCCCATTATTGCCTTCTCGTTAATTACGGCAATGACTCGGCTATTTCGATCCAAATCTTGCGGACTGGTCGAGTTCAACGTTGCTCCGCCCAGTCCACTTTTCCATGATGTAAGAAACGAGGAGGAAGATAGTGAAGAAGATGAAGAGGAAGAAGAAGAAGAACTGGACAGCGACGAAGAGGACGATGATGGGGACGAAGATGTTTCAAGCAACCCGGTTTCGACGCCGTTCATCAATTCAGGATCAAAAGTAGGTGGTGGTCTGGATAACAAAGGTTGGCGTGGTCATGGATGCCAATCGAACCAGTTTGCGATATTGGATATTTTGGTGGCTGCGTTGAAGAAGTCTCTGCTGGTGACTTGCAGTGTGGAGAGAGAGGATGTTTCTTCGTTGGATATTAGCTGGCCAACAGAGGTGCGCCATGTCTCTCATGTTACCTTTGATAGGTTCAATGGCTTTCTCGGTTTGCCCTCTGAGCTCGAGCCAGAGGTTCCCAAGAGGGTTCCCAGTGCCAGGTCACCCTTCAATTCTCTCTTCTTTTCGTCCCTTCTTCCTTGCCTTTATATTTTTGTTATTAATTAAACTATCACAGAAAATGAAGTTGGGTGATTCAAGTAATGCTGAAGGTTCCGATCAGAGGGTGTTGATTTACGATTTGCTTTCGATTAAATGATTTTGTTATTTCTGTACTTGAATAAGTTTGTAAATTAATGAAGATTTATTCCAGTACATAAATTAGCATTTTTAGAGAAGATGATTCAAACGATCAAGAAAACCTAATGGCTGTATTAGGAGCGCGTCTCTGTCTGCTGGTTAATGCAGGAATGTTTGTAATTTTGTATGTCTGTAATTTTGTATTCTACTGGAGTGTTCTGAAGTGGACAAGATATTGGGTTTCATGGTGAAGTTGGAAATTTTTGGAAAATTCGCTAATATTTTTATTATTTCTTCTCTGCTCAGTGAGGAGGGAATTCAATTACTGTGGAAGGCAAGAGAAAAAAAAAACTAACTGTGCTGGGAATTGAGTGGTTTACCTTTTGCTTTCATATAAGTAATTCCATTTCTCTCTCTTTTTTTTAATTCCATCTTTGACTGAGTTCATACGTTCATGCAGTGCAAAGGTATTTGGAGTTTCTGCAAAGTCAATGCAGTGCTCTTATGATGAAAGGGGAAACAGTGTCCCAACGATTCTGCTGATGATGCAAAAGCGACTGTATTCAGAGGGAGGCCTTAAAGTATGTTCTGTTTGGGTAGAATATAATTTTAAAAGCATTTAATTGGTTTTACTTTTAATCGCTCTCTACTCACCGGATACTTGCTAAATCACCAAACCTCTATTTGCTGTTGGGTGTAGCAATAAATGTTCAATAGTTCTTCATTACATACAATATACCATTAATAAATTTGTTGGACAACCTAACTCAAGTATCGCATAAATCCCCTTTACTTTGACATAAATTCGGAGGCCTAATTTCTGGTTTTGCTATGGCTGAAGTCGGAAGGGATATTCCGAATTAATGCAGACAACAGCCAAGAAGAATTTGTGCGTGATCAGCTAAACAGAGGTCTGGTACCACTTGGAATTGACGTTCACTGTTTATCTGGTTTAGTGAAGGTAAACACTCAATTCGTAATTAACTTTTTTATTATTCTTAAATTAATATATATTAGGGTTAATTAACTAGGTCTTGTACCCAATTACTATTATTATTATTATTCTTGATTTAATTTACGACTTGTAGGCTTGGTTTAGAGAGCTTCCAACGGGGGTGCTTGATTCCCTGACACCCGAACAGGTGATGCATTGCAACACAGAAGAGGATTGCACCAATCTTATGAAGTTGCTTCCTTCAACTGAAGCTGCATTGCTTGACTGGGCAATCAATTTGATGGCAGATGTTGTTGAACAAGAGCAGTTCAACAAAATGAACGCTCGCAATATTGCTATGGTTTTTGCTCCCAACATGACACAGGTTAGTTCAGATTGTATTATAACCAAACATTGTGGTTCTGTTCCTTTTGTTGTTTATTGTTGTTTCTCAAACATAGTTTAATGAGGTTCCTTGTTTATTTCGCGATATGCAGATGGCGGACCCTTTGACTGCATTGATTCATGCAGTGCAAGTCATGAACTTCCTTAAGACATTGATTCTGAAGACCCTTCGGGAAAGAGAGGAGTCAGTTGCGAAGGTGAGACAGCTTTCATCGCTCTTGGATTCTCCCTCATGCAAAGGTGATTCCCATCCTTTGGAATGTAAGAACGAGGAGGAGGAAAGTTGTGAGGAAAGTAAGGAAACTTGTACGAGAAAGTCACCAGTGAAAAGCAAGTTCTCGAGGACTTCTACATTGGGAAGAATAGAATGGTGCATTGAAGAGAAACTGTGGAGACCTGAGGAAAAGGGAAATGGAGGAGGGGAATCTGAATCTGTTTCAGCTTGTAGCTCACCTTCTAGATATGAGAATGGGTCATTAGAGAATGGATATAGAGGTATATATGACAGTGAACATTGGGTGAGGTTGAGAAAAGGAATGCGCAGGCTATGCAGACACCCTGTGTTTAAACTGAGCAAGCCAACTAAGAAAAGTGAGAGTCTTGGTATTGTAGATACTAGGGAAGAAGGTGGAAAGGCTTGGGTCTGAAACAACTACTGCAGACATGTTTTGGTTTTACTCTTGTGTGATTCAGATGTATAGATGTTCGCTTGAGATTGAATGTAGCCTAGCTTTAGTTGTAATTGCTGCTTGGCTTCTTCGTAGAATACAATGTTTCCCACTAATCATTACTCCTCTAAAGAATTTTGTTGGATCAGGTTCTCGGTATGTTACTGTTATACATCACAAATAGATAAAGTTATCTGTAGGAGTACAACTTTATTTTCTTCTTCTCATTCTGAAAATTCCGAAATTGATCGTGATAACGCACTGGCTTCAATTTGTTAAGTTCCTGTAGAAGTGAAAAATTAAAATCCCAAACACAATTTGGATCTTCGGTTGCAATTCCTAGATCAATATTGATGCTCAGTATGATATATGCTTCCTCAAAATGCAAACACTGTTTATGTCAATGACCCGAAGCAGAATTGTTATGAATCTTGATTCTTACTGTTTATGTGGGTATATAGCATGCCGATCATGCGAAGTAACAAAATAACTATCATTACAAGCAGACGAAAGGATTCAGAGACGCAGATGAAGGGGGAAATTTAGGTGTTTGTTCAAAATAGGCCTAAGACAAAGGACAGACGAACAATTTCATGGCATACATTTCTTGATGAATCCAGAATAATATAGAAAATTTCCAAGAACATTAGCACCATTATTGTTCATGATCTCAGTCTCAAACATTTCAGTATTCAAGAATTCTGTACAATGAAGTTGTTTATGCAATGATAATTTGTTTGACTTGAGAAAATCAATTTACTTTGTGTAAAAAACGTAAAAAAATATTTACGTATACTTACTGTTATACACCAGCCAAGAGTTCTCCCCAGTGGTTCATTTAGCATAACAAGTTTATCCATTATACTAAGAAAAGGGAAAATTTCATAGTTATTATTAGGTTAAAATATATTTTTGAACTCAATTTTTTTCAAATGTATCAAATCAGTCATAATTTTGTTTTTGTCCTTAAATAGATTCAAATTTTCTTAAATTTGGTTCAATTTAATTCTTTTTTCTAGTACTGTTCAAATCATTAACGGTCATAAATAGTGACTGTCATGTGTCACCTCGTGATTTTTTTTATTTTATTTTTTATTTTTTTAAATTTTTTTAGATGTACACATGTCAACCCAACCACGTGTCACATGTCAAAGTTAGTGTTTTATTTTCAATTTAGTCGCTATATTTGTTATTTTTGTTTAATTTAATTTCAGTTTTGTTTAAAATTGACCAATTTTATTCCTAGATAAGACCAAATTTAATTTTTATATAAAAGTTATAATAATGTGAATTTTAATATATTATATAAAAACATTTAATAAAAAATGTGAATTTTAAAATAAAAATTAAATTTTGTTTAAGAGAGGACAAAGTTGGTTTATGTTAATAAAAATTTGGACTAAATTGAACAAAACTAATGAATATATGGACCAAATTGAATATAAAACATTAAATGTGACGCGTGACACATGACTGAGTTGACACGTGGAACATTTAAAAAATTAATAAAAAATTTTAAAAAAATTAAAAAAAATCCATGAAGTAACACGTGACAATCATTGTGTATAACCATTAATGATTTAAACGGTTTTAGAAAAAAGATCACATTGAACAAAATTAATGAAAATCAAGATCTATTTGACAAAACTTTACAAAAATTGAGAGAAGAAAATATTTTAACCTTATTATTACAAGCTAAAAGGATGGAAATTTCCCTAAAAGCCATTTTCATTCACTTTACAACTTACAAGTAATGTAGATGCATGAAATGTCCGACTTAAAAATTATTTGTAGACATCTCTATTGGTGACGTTATCAACACATGCGTACAAAATATATATATATATATATATATATATATATATATATATTAAATATATTTTTGTTCTTCAATTTTTATAATGAAAATTTAATTTAATTTTTCTTAAAAACTTTTGAACCAATTTAATTTTTTATCTTTAAAAATGTGTATATTTATTCTTTCAAACCAAATTCTTTTAAGTTTATTTGACGTTTCAAATGCATTTATCAACTAACATTGAATTAAACATGTATCAAACGGTATAAGCAAATTAAAATATTATAATGAAATATGTTTAAAACGTCAAATAAACTTAATAAAATTAAGTTAAAAGAACTAAATCCACATATTACAAAGTTATTGAATTAAACATGTATCAAACAGTATAAACAAACTAAAATATTATAATGAAATATGTTTGAAACGTCAAATAAACTTAATCAAATTAAGTTAAAAGGACTAAATCCACACATTTACAAAGTTAAATTGGTTTAAGATTTCCAAAGAAGAATAATTTCAATTTTTACTACAAATTGAAGGATCAAAATATATTTAATCATATATAATATATATATATATATATATATATGTGAATAATGTGTATCGAGATATACAAGTAATGCATATGCATATGCTTCATTCATTTATATCTTTTTCAGGGATGAATGTCAGCAGGAGTCTTTTATGTTAACCTTGCATGATTTTATAGTAAGGATACTCTTAGTTATGATGAGGGTATTCTTTGGTGTGATGTGATTCTTGTACATACCACATGCATCTACATTTAAGAACATTAGTGTATATAATTTGGATTCGCTGAGTGAGATTATGAGTTAATTGAATGAGATTATGACTCAGAATATGTTGATGTGCGGGATGTTTTTTGTGTGCTTACATATATTCTTCATTTTTTTAAGGTAAGTGTTCTTATAAATAAATGTCAGTTTAATAAATAAGAATAGACCGGTGATGAAGCTCAAACTTCCTTTTATCATTATTCTATGTGATATATTGATTAAGTATGATATCATTGTCTGCATTAGTGCTTTAAATGTAAAAATATTATAAAACTAAATTATATTTAAAATTTTAGTTTTTATACAATATATCATTTTGTAAAATATTGTCTTATATGTTTTAATTATTATTGTTTTATTAATAATAATAATAATATGATTACAACTAAACCATTGAATTTGAAGTGAAACTGACAAAGAAAATTTATTAACACACATGTTTTAACTTTACCTATCTGTCGTTGTTTATTGGAAAAATTATGTCTTAAGTGTAATTTTAATCTCCTAAATTTGATTTATATTTGTTTTGGACACTTTAAATAAAATATTATTTTTTATTTCAAAGATAAAATTACTTTAGTTCCCCCATCCAAATATCTTACTTAAATGTTGTTAAAATGAATTTAAAAAAAAAAGAAATATATGTTTAGATACTTAATGGTAAAAACATAAAACCATGCAAATTGGTGGTAAACGAAATGTAATTATTATTATTTACATAAGAAAGAACCTTTAAGAAGATTCAGAAAGAAGGGTTCAAAACAAACACTTTACTATTTCAATAATTAAAAGAAGAATTTTAAATTCAAGAAACTGAATAGTAAACTTGTTTTAGTTTTGAGGTTTTATATAGACGTTAATATCAAAATTGTTTTTTTAAAAAAAACATGATATAAGTTTAGATATATTTTTTAGTAAGAAAGGTCTTAATGTGTTACAATTAGTCAGAATGGTGACTATACTTTTTTATTAAAAAAATAAGGTTCAAATACCTTTTTGGTTCTCGTTTTCGTAGTGTTTGTTGTGGATGGTTCTTATTTTGACATAATGTTTAAAATGGTCCTCATTTTTACCAAATGTTTACAATGATCCTCATTTTCGCAATTGGTGTTTTATTTGGTCATTTTCTGTAACGCCGTTTAAATAATTAACGGAACATTGTACAGGTGACACAGTTTGTCTTAGGGTGTGTTACGTGTACTGAAATTAGATATTTGGGGATAGATAAGTGAGCTAGAGTTTTGGTAAGGAATGTTTGAGCAGTTGGTGAGTTTTGGCAATCTTGTTCCCCATTCCCAATTGGTGTTGCTGCAATCTTCTTCTTCCTGCAATCCCATTATATAGGTATGTTACGGTCTCAATCTTCGTGCATTGTTCGTGGTTCAATGAGAAATAGATTAACCCCGAGTTGTAAATGCGGAGAGATGGCAGCTTTGAGGATGACAAGAACTCCAAAGAATATTGGTAGAAAATTTTGGTACAATCTGTTGATGAAAATGATGTCATCATCATGACACAAATGATGTAGATTAATGAAATGACAAGTATTAGTGCTTCCTATGCAAATCCGAACTTAAGAAAGATGAAGATGAAAAAATTTCCCTGATTGCAAAATTTCCCCTAAATTGAAAAATTAAGTTAATTAGCCACATGTACAATACACGTAACACATTCTAATACAAACCGTGTCACTTGTACAATGCTCTGTTAATGATTTAGACAACGTTACAGAAAAGGACCAAACAAATCATGAATTGCGAAAATGAGGACCATTTTAAATATTCGATAAAAATGAGGACCATTTTAAATATTCTGTCCAAATAAGGACCATCCACACCAAAATATTACAAAAATGAGGATCAAAAACGTATTTAAGCCAACAAATAATTAGCGAGAGTTATTTTAAATAAAAAAAATCATTTATAGATATATACCGGTGGTTGGATCCGGATCGACCCGTATTTGAGACATGAAACTGAGATGAGAGGGTTGGGTTGTTTGTTTGTGAAGTGTGAAGTGTGAAGTCTTTGGTTGGTGTTCTTGAAAGAAAACCCCAATATTCCGACTCCAATTCCAATTGCGATTCAGTTAATCCAATCCTGGCTTCAGATATCTGGAAGCGCTTGTTCCCGGCCCGAAGAAGCAGGTCGTTGCCGTTGCCGGGATCAGCTTGGGTTCCAATTCCAAACATAGGAATAGGAATCAGAATGGGAACCAACATAAACCTCTTTAAGCTCTGCTCTGCCCTCAGAGTTCTGGGCTACTTCATGATCCTCTTGTTCGCCGCCATTGTTGCCCTCAGTTACTACGCCGTCGTTTTAATCACGTGGGGCCCTCTCCTCTTCCACTCCCCTCTCCGCCTCCCCTCCTTTTTCTCCGCCTTCTTCGTTCTCCTCCTCTTTCACATTCTCCTCGTACTCTTAACCTGGTCCTACCTCATGGTCGTACTTAACGATCCCGGTTCCGTCCCTCACAATTGGAGACACCATCAACAACAACTTCGCTCCGATTTCGATTTGGAGACAGCGCCGCCAACGCCCTCTCCCGCCTACTGCACTCGATGCCAGAATGGCAAGCCACCGCGCTGCCACCACTGCTCTATTTGTAAGCAACTCTCTCACTTTCAAGCTCTCTTCTTTTTTCCATTATTCACCATTTTCTCCACTCTGTAGGCCAAAGGTGTGTTCTGAAGATGGATCATCATTGCATATGGGTCGTCAACTGCGTTGGGGCTCGTAACTACAAGTACTTTCTCCTATTTTTGGTACATCTATTTCTCTTCTTTTATTTTATTTGTTTATTTATTTATTTCTCCTTCCTTTTTATTTTATGTGTTAGTTCAAGTGAGTAACGCTGTTCAATTTAATTTTTGAAATATATGGCGAAACGTCTATTGTTGATTCCTTTGGTGACAGTTGGTGGGAGGGAACTGGGAAATGCATTTAAAAAGTGAGAGATTTTGTGGATTTGATATATTAATAATAATTTATTCTAGAGGAAAAATGGAATTGAGAACAGTGTGAGAACTGTTGGAAGAGAAGAGGGTGTTCAGGTGGAGTTTGGAAAGGGTTAAGTCAGAAGCTACTTCTAGACTTTTAGCGTTTGTTTTGCCCGACTTACATTTATCTCCCCACAACCATGCACAGCTGTATACATTTCTCGAGACAACACTGGATTGCTTAGCTCTGGTTCCTAGTTTTATCAGATTCTTTGGTGGAAACAAGAATCATTCAATGTCTCCCGGGGGCTTTGCCGTCATCTTTTTGGCTTCTAGTAAGTTTATGTACTCTGCTTCTAGAAGATTAAGTTATTATATCTAGATTTTATAGGATTCTCATAACTGTTAATGCTTCTTACAGATTGTGTGCCTTGATGCAGTTCTTAATTTAGCCTTTGCGCTCAGTCTTCTCTGTTTCGTTGTTATGCATATATCTCTTCTGCTAAGCAACACAACTTCAGTAGAGGTAATAAATACACTGTTAGTTTCCCTTTTTACTCTATTTAAACAGGTTTATGGTAACTGTATTGTCATTCATGCATGAGACTGTTGTTACCTTGTGTCTGAGATCCAGCATATTCCTTGTTGTCTTGGCTTTGGAATTATGCCAAGCTATTTATTAGCATGACAATGCAGGCATTCACATGCGTGTAGCCTAAAATCAACTCCAAATGGGATCTTATTTTTGAGAAAAAATAACAAGAGTTTGGAGCATGTCAACTTGAGATATGACAGTGCTCTGGACCGTTTTATTTTATTTATAGAAAACAGAATCATGAGGTTCATTTGGTCACTAGTTGATTTTAGTTAGATGGTTATGTACTTGGTGTTTCTAAGTAAATTGAAAGTCTCACATTAGTTAGAAATGAGTAAGACAATATATAAGTAGAAAAATTCATAAACCTATTATCTTAAGCTTTTTGGTTGAGTGTGGTAATTTGGTCTCTTATATGATTTGTTCACAACTCATTGATATTAAATAATCTCAATATCTCCCCTTGAAAAACTTCATACTTTCATGTTATTTTTCCATGACTTATTGATTCATCTATCTCTTCCTTATCGTCTCATTGACCTTAAACTAGATGTAAACCTGCTCCATCAACTCTACCGAACAAATTAGAAAGTATCTTGGTGTTGTTTATTCTTGAATCGTCATGCAGCACTGTGCTCTCTTTTATCTAAAAGGTTATTTTGAAAATGATGATTTAGGTTCATGAAAAGAAAAAAGGAGTTAGGTGGATGTACGACCTCGGCTGGAAGAGGAATTTTGAGCAGGTAAGAACTGTTTTCCAGTAGCAAAGATTAGAAAATGATAGTAAAACAGCGAAACAAACATGTTCTTTAGCTCGAAAATTTCGGAAGCAAACGGTACATGTATGATTTATTAGTTAATATTTTCTTTAAGAAAAAAGAGGAAGGGTGTTTGTTTACAATTATTTGTTTTTTTCTTGCACCTTTCTGTCTCCCTCTCCCGTAACAAGTATTTTCCATCCCCATCGCATAAGATAATCTTTTGAAGGGTTCTCTAAACGTAGTTTTAAAACATTAGAACTTGATGAGAAGTTTAGTAAAAGGGATAGTGGAGATCCTTCCCGGTTTTGGAGAACGGAAATTTCTAATCCAGGATGGTGCAAGGACTTTTCGTAACCCGCCTTCCCCCAAAGGGACCAAAGCTTAATTTAAATCAAATTTAACATAAAAATAAAGTTTTTGGCTGAGGAGTTGCCTGTCTCATCATCTTTTGTAATTAAACTAACAGGTTATAACTTCTCTTGATGGCCAAAATATAATGAGATTATGTGATGGTTTTTACTCAGTAATTTAACAAAAAAACTAGTCTTCTACTAACGAGTAAACCATGTTATGGTTTTTATTCAAAAAAGAACTTGTGTACTTTTGGTCTCCTGCTTTCTTAATTTTATGATTTTGTTCATCCCCTGTATGTTTCTCTATTGAACTGATAACTTTTGAATAGCATATTTATTCTGATCTCAACAACGTTAAGATTACATCGTTGTGGTTAATTACTACATTCAAGATATTGTTTACTTGAACACTTGGTAGGTGTCCTTTAAGGATAAAAGTGTGATGAGACTTATAAGCTCTAAAGTAGGCAATACCTCAAATACAGTATAAATCTGAGATCGGTACATTGGTACCTTCGATGAGAATGGAAAAGAAGTTATGAAAACCCTTAATATCCTTCGTTCTTCACTAGGTACTTGTTTTGGTAAGTAAGTACAAGGTTGAAGTTAAAGATAATTTATATACACTTTCTTCTCTTCACACATTGATGTGTTTTTAAAGGAGCAAACCATGACTGATCCACCAAACTCCAAAATGAATACTATTTGAAATTTGTGATCCTAACTATATTATCTTAGTGGACATGACGTCAGAACAATATTCACTCTTATCTGAATTTGTCATGCTTTTGAAGGTTTTTGGCACTAAGAAGGCCCTGTGGTTGTTTCCATTATTTTCAAAAGAGGATTTAGAAAACATACCTGCTCTGAGGGGGATTGATTTCCCGACGCGTTCTGATGTTGATGTATGAAGCCCGGGTAGCTTTTAGGTTTGAACATTTTTTTTAGTTAACTTATACTTATTTCATGAGAGTGCAGCTTAGGGAGTGAAATTATGAAAATATTACTCTGCTTGATGTGTTTGAAATTAAGAATTGTCCAGTAGGTGTATATATGATTTTCGATTCAGTTTGTACTGATTATTCGTATACTTTTTGTCGTCTGAGGCGGACAAAATGTAGAGTTGCTTTCGAAGGACAAAATTCATTCCAAGTGTTTGACCTGTTGATTGTTGCACTGTTCTGGGAAAATGTTATTGTGGACTTGTGTGTGGAATTTATTGATTGAAGTGGAATTTGCACTTTTATCTGTTAATACATTATTAATCTGATATCTTTGTTGTACTTGTTGATATTCCTGGTAAAAAGAATTTAAATCCTTATCCAAATATTAGAGTTGTGAAGAATTTGTCTGGGTCAGATGCAACTGTCGAAAATAGGGTGGGAATAATGAACTGGCCTCAACGAGTCAGAAATTCATTTATTCTCTCTACTCTTTAATTCTTTATGCTGGTCAAGGTATAATACAAAATAATAAAGCAACAAAACACAAAATATTTGAAAGATTTAACGAATGTAATTGTCATTTGGTTTGGAAGGTGAATATCACCAGTCTTTTTAGTTTGTTTAAACAAGTATTTTTCAGAAACACTTGTAAAAGAGTTAAATATGAAAAAAAATGAAATTAGTGTTTTATGGTCTAAAATTAATTTATAGAAGTTTACTGGTATAATTTCTTAAAATTGTTATCCTTCATTATATGCAAGTTAAATTTATTTTATGAAAAGTTTTTTCTTTTTTTTTAAATATTTATGAAGAAACTTGCTCGAGCACTTTTTTAGATTACATAGGCTTATTCCTCTCAGCTGCTTATTTTTCAGCAAAGCATAGAAATCCATTAGTGCAGGCCCTAGAACAAGAAAAGAAGCATACATGTTTTGTTTCATTCCTTAAAATAAAGTAAAGAATTGACCTTATATTGTCTAGAGAAACAAAATCACTCACGTATATCATCAAACATCTTCTGAGCATCCTTCAAACATCTCTGTTCTTCGTGCATGCCCAACAACAATGTTCCAGTGACATGATATTAGTGCTTAGACCTTATCTAACTTTCCTTCTATTCACTTTCCTGACCGTAACCAAGTCAACAATGAACTAAGGTTAGAGAAGAGAAGGGCAAAGGAAGATGCAATTTTGGTGAGGTTGGAGAGAACCTATTTGGGAATAGAAATTCAATATTGATTATGGGAGAGAGGACTCATTTGGTCGTAGGGCTCGAGAAGCTTGGTAGAGGCATGTGGGTAGTTGTTGGAGGTAGTGACAACGAGGTGTGCTTATAATTGGGTTAGGAACCTGAAAATACAGCATGAACTGAACTATGAGTATTGTAATTAATCAATAATATGGTAACGAAGGAACGGAGGAAGCAGAGAGGGAACAAGACAACCAAAGAAATCGTGTTTCATAAAGGCGAAGGAAATAGCAGAAGGAAAATATGTATGCGAGAAAACAAGAGAAGAAAAAAATGTGAGAAAAATAGAGGTAAAATTAGGTTTGTTTAACATAATGCTCTGTATGGTATAGTTGGAATGACGTGAAAGAGTAACGAAGGAGAAAATAAGAGAAAAAAAAAACACGAGATTAGGGTTGGAGGTGATTTTTGTTGGACTTAATTTCCAGAAACTCAGAAAATAGGCTATTGGGAATAGCAAACATGAATAAAAAAAAAATCTAACAAAATATTAATCAATTTTGAATGTTATTGTACCTTTAGGGAAAATCTGACTTAAGGGATTAAATCAAATAAAGACATCAATCGTGTACTTCTTTTGACTGATCCTTAATGAGAAAAATATGATTTGAAAGATTACATTGATTCAATAATAGAACATACTCAAGGGATTTAAGAGGAATCAATCTCTGTCATTATCTTATTTGGATTGGACCTGCACAAATCTTTTAGAGAAATATTATTTTAAATATAATATCAAGAAGTAAATCGTATTACTTTAAATTATCTAAATTAAAGCTCTCAATCGTTAAGAAAACCAAGTACTTCTTTAAGTATGTTATAACATATAAATCCTCGATACCTAGACAAATCATTATATCGTAACCTCTATAAAGAAAATCAATCTAATTCTAATTACCTATAAAAATTTGTTCATTCGAACAAGTCTCGTTGTAAGTTTCACATAAAAAAATTGCATATTCCTCTCTTATTTGAATAAAAAGGATTTCCAACTGTACTACAACGTAAGCTAGATTTTGAAAGATCATAACACTGTGTCTTTGGGACTTGGTGTTAGATGAAAATGGAAAATAGAATCATGGTGGAGATCACCTCTTTACTCTGTCATTTGCAGAATTCAATTAATTATGAATAGTTTAATAAACTCATGTTATAAAACAATTTTACATTACCATGCAATAAAATGCTATTAAAATGATGTTTAAAATAACTATAATAGCTGTAAAAGAATAATTATTATAAAAACAAAAGTTACTTTTAAAAGTAATTTTCTTTTCAATTATGGAGCAGGTGTCCCTCAATAGTTCGGATCTCCATCACCATCTGTTGAGCACAGGAGAACAGGGACGAAGAACTGTCTTTTGAGGATAGAATAGAAAACGACTTTTCTACAAACACCTTTTATGAAATTACTTAAGAAGAAATGTTTCTGTCATGAAATGAATAAAATCTTATCAATCAACAACCTTATTGTACTGAAAACAAAATCTCACAGGGTTTCTCGGAGTTCGTATTGAAATAGCATGTATATAGAAAATTCTATGAATTGTGGTGGCTCTTGGTTACTCGCAAGTCTAAGTTAAATATTTGGCTTTTTCAAATGGTTGTATTATTGGAAAGCAATGTCTCTTGGAAACTAAAGGGACGGTGTTGGAAAATCTGCTTTTTCTTGAAAGCAACCGTTATCTCACAAGTTACAAGAATCACTCACTCACTAATATGTGGCCTGGTCAATTCCAATTGAATTGTAGAATCTGGGGAAGGGAGCATCTGCACGCTGCTTTCCATGCCGCTTCCAAATGTCACAACTCACCTAAGATTCTCATACATATCCCTTAATAGCTACCCTTTTCTTTAATCATAAAACATGTCACAACAGTAACAACAACAATAATAATAATAATACTGATAAATTTTGTCCCAGATATGTACTACCCCTGTCATGTTCTAAGATATCTGACATCTGAGTTGTAAACAATGGAATAAAGTAAACAAATACTGGAAAACGATGGCATGATGACAATGTCCTTCAGTTACAGTTAATCCATAGAAACTAGCAAAAGATTACTGAAACTAATTTATGAACAAGTGAAGAGAGTGGTTTAGTGCATATATAACTGCATATTAATACTAAGTATACTTTTGAACTGTTCTATACAAACTTGTTTTGAATATTGCAGAGGTGAAGAAAAGTACACTCCTCTGAAAAAGCAGGAGAAAGAAGGAAAATATAAAGAAAGCAAGAACATCATCGGATTGGTTGAGGGAGTGAGTGATCCTGTGTCTTAGAAGGTTGTTCTTGGTCGATTCTGGGTGTGGCAGCACAGTGGTCGGGAATGAGAACAGAGAGGCAGATAATGAGAGGGGTAAGAAAGAGAAGGAAGCCAAAGGGTACCATCCATAGTTGGGTATTTGAAGGATGGTATTTGTAGCCACCATCCAAGAACGAAACCTCCTACCATGCTTAGCAACAAGGAGATGAGGAAAAGAAACAAAGATGATGGCTTTGTTAGGCACCTACTTTTCTTGCAGCTTCGGTTTTCATCTCCCTCGTTTGATCCCATCCAATCTGAAGAGCGTTGGAAAAAGGTGGTTTCTTTCTGATATGGTGAGAAAAGGGTGTGAGATTATTTATAGGATTAAACAGTTTGGAGGGAGTGTGAAAGAAGAGAGGGGACAGGGGCGCCAAATCGCAACTTGAATGCTGGGATGCTACAAGACACGTACGATGTGGGATTTTGCCTCTGTGTGAGTCAAACACTACACACCACAACCCTAAGTTCCTAATTAAGTTATGAGCTACCCAGACCAAAAAAAGAGGTAGAAGGTTTGGTGGGAATAGAGTTGTTTTGTTGACATTTATTACACTAAAACTTAGTGCCCAATTGCTTCTGTCTCTCTCTCTTTCCCTCTCAGGTAAATAAAATGGTTTTCGATGAGGAAGCTATCTGGGGCAGATTGTTACATACCCGTCTCTATATGATGTCAACAGTTCTACAGTTAGAACGGAAATACGCGTGATGTAGAATTTACAAAACTTAAAAAGGTTTTTGTATGAATTTTATTATATATTTTTAAGTTCAATGCACGATTTTAAAAATAATGTATTCTTATCTTCTTTCATTTGTAATTTTAACTATTTAAATAAAGTAAATAATTTACATTTAATTTTGTTTACTTTCCATAATTATGTTCTCATTAACTAACTCATGAAATATTCGTCTATCTTTGGAATTTGTTAACCTGGTCTTATTCTTTTTAATTAATGGAGGTACTTCAGAAAAAAGTACAGTATGGTAATTCCTAGTTAGTTATAATTGTGTCCCAACAAAAATTCAAGAAAATGTATGTTAGCAATAACTCCGTAAGTATTTTTTTTTAGTTGAAATGTCTTGTTTTAATAAACTATATCACGAAGATTTTTAAAGAGTATTCTTAGTCGAACTGAAAAAAATAAAAATAAAAATAAAATCAGATGCATTCTGGTTAAATTCTCTCGATTATTAATGGAGTATGATAGTTTAACAATTTTTTTTTTTACAAACTTTGACAAACTATTTATTTAGATAAAAAAAAATACTACTTTGTTATTTTATTTTGATTAAAACATAAAAATTATTCTATTTTAATTCTATTTTAATTCTATTTATAGAAAATTTGTCATCTTGGTCAAAAGCAAAGTTTGTCAATACATTTTTTTTTCTAAATTAATTGAGAGAATTTACTAGGATAAAATACATGTTAGTTGTATTCCATGTTCAAAATGTTTTCACTCAAACCAATAAAAAATATCTTATTTATATATTTTTAATGTAATTAAAAGTAGAATACGAATGTATATATACAAAATAGAAATAATTATAAGAAATACAGAATATTTTTATTTGTTGTTGTAAATAAATATTTTTATTTCTATATTAATTATATTAAAAAATCATGTTATCTTCATATTTTTAAAATATAAATAGAAATGAACAATTTGTTTTACCAAAAACGTATTTGTGTATGCTATTTTCCAAATCTATGTTTTATGATTTTTTTTTTTTTTTTACAATTTGAGAGAGTTAATAGAAAGTTGCCTCTGGTGTCAACGAAACAATCAAATATATAATCTTAAATATTTTTGAAGTAGAACTTCTATAACAACTTAATGATAAGGTGACATGCATGGTTAGAATGATTTGAAATCAGAAACATAAAATAAATTACTGGTAAAAATTATAAAATAAAATTAAAAATATTTATCAATTAAAGTAAGAAAGAAATTCGAGGATGAAATTTGTAAAATGTAATGGTAATGTTGATACCTAAAAAATAATTCTGATGAAATAAAATCTATTTTATAGGAATTTATTTATTTACTCACTCATTGTCATGTAAACATTTTTCTATAATCTATTTTGTATTTTTTTCTTCCATTTTATTTATTTATGATGGATGTCCTTTCATATGATGTAATTATAATAAAATGGTTGCGGTGGAATTAGAAACATTTTTTTTTGGCCTTACAAGAAAAGCAATGACACATTATCATAATAAATATGGATTGGATCATAATAAATATGGATAAATATGGATGTTGTGAGGTTGATAAATTTGTGTTGAGGTCTAAATAGTAAAAGAGTTGCTGCATATAGTAATAAAGATGGGTTGTTGGGTCTAAATAACTAGACAAACCTTCCATTAAGATCCTTTCTTTAAACTCAACCTAAAAAAAAAAAAAACGTGTACATGTGTGTTGTAAAACCTAATTTTCATTTTAGTTTTGTGTTTCTGAAAACTAAATTGCTTCACTATCCTAATAACATACTTTTTAGTAGTCTTGGATGTTTATGTCAAGAGCAACTTGTATCATTTTAATTTTTCTGTATGAGTTACTGTCAAATTTCATCTTCTGTTCAACTGCGAAACTAAATCGTTGCATATGTTTGTCTATATTTTCTTATAAGAGTAGATGAAGATGACCTTTTTATACATAGAAATTAGGATCATTTATAAAATGGTCAATAATTTGAGAATGAAAAATATAATTAATCTTTATTATTATAAAAAAATAGTCTGTTCCACAATCATTTAACGACTCTTATAAAAATAAAATAATATTAACAAAATAAGAGAAAATAAATAATGACAAAAAATAGTATCAAATGATAATAAAAAAATATATCGTAAAAATACCAGTGTCTTTATTATTATAATAATAATAATAATAATAAAATTTAAGCCGTCAAAAATGCTAAAATCAAAGGGTGGGAGAGCATTATGGAGACGTCAAGAAATGTATGAAAGAAGGGGACGAATAAAAATCAGTAATAACGTAGCATGATTTTGGCTACCCAGATAGGTATCAAGCTATCTGTAAAACTGAAAAGAATGATTGAAAGAGAATTGGATTTGGATTCGAATTCTGTAATGTATTTAGGGTGATATTACAGCGAGTAGAGTTGGTGTGGAAGAACAATGCCCCTTTGCAACCCTTAGGAAACAGGTAGATAGTATCTTCTGAAACTCTTACCCAACCAAATGAGTCCAAGTTTTAAGATGTCATATCACCTTAACTTCGGATAAACGAGATAAGAATTGGGTTCCTTTGGTTGTTGCATCTATAAAATTGGGCTTAGTTAGTAGAGAATTCGACAAGAAAAAAAGTTAAGAGAAAAGGTGTGCAGAGAAAAGGGGAAGATGGGAGACTTGATGCAGAGAATTATGGCAATGATTGAGGCTGAGCAAGCAGCCAAAGGCTCCAACAATGCTTCTTCAAACTCATTCAACAACCATGGCAGCGGTCCCCAGGATTTCGGCGGTGCAACCATCAACAGTGGTCAATATGCAGGTAACCGTAACAGGTTTAAACACTCAGAGCACTACGGTGAACGGATTCTGAATAACACTGGTACTTTCAACGGTAATGGCAACGGAGGGACTATTCAGGGTGGCTTTAAGGCTGAAACATCCAACTTCTATTAATTATACGACGTATTTCATATATCCAAGGTGGTCAGCATCCATGATGTACTATCTGTCATGTTATGTTGTATTATAAACACATAAATAATGTAGAGCTACGGCTCTTGCTCTATATAAGAATAAATAAAATGGTATTGGGGTGTTATCCAATCCCCTTCTTTCTTTTTTTTTACATTACGACTCATCGATCTTCACCCCAGTTTGTTCAAATACTTCATTTTCTGAGGCAGATTAAATTTTTATTATTGTTAGTTAAATTTAAAAACTAATTGATAGGGTTAATAAAGAGAGTCGTGAAGCGATATTAAACACACATTAAAAAGTGAACCGTAAATTTATAAAATTATTTTATTTTTAATTGATGTGAAACTTTTATAATGACATTGAAATTTTCTTATAGTAACGTGTTAGCAACATTGTCTCATTATTTGGGTTGTAAAAATTGATTCTTTGTTCACCTCTTTATGTGTTAGAGAGTGAAGTACAATTATATCTTGACAACTAAATTTTGACAATTTTTTTTTATAATATGAAACGTCATCTTTTAAATATTTTTAGAATATTATAAAAAAAATAAAAAAATAATTTAAAAGATAATATCTTATAAAAAAAAGTTGTCAAAAATATTATTTTCCTATAAAATTATAGTACGGAACTAGTTAATGGAAAAGGAGTTGCAGTTGTGCAACGGTTACTAGAAAAAGAAAATAAATAGAAACTATTCTCAGAATGATTGAAAGAAAACATCAGAAAATTTTATCTTGGTTAGTGCTTTACGGAAATTTAAAGGAAGGAGAATAACACTTCAACGAGATTTTAAGAACTAAATGTAAGTTTGAATGAGTATTGCAATATAATAAGTGAATATGTGAATTGAATTAAGTGGCTTAGAGTATGTAATAGATGATCCTTGAATAGTTGATTCAATTCTTATTTGTTTGAATGCTATCTATGCTCTTATGCGTGTGTATGTTTATCTTGTTTGAGTGTTGGTGTGCGTTCATGGCACATCTACGCAATCACACGTTAACATATACGTCTAAAACCTTTTCTAATTTGAGATATTTTCATATTTCCTAACTCAAATATAATAGACAAATTAATTAGTATTTAAGCTAATTAATTTTTTATATATAATTTTATTTTACAGCCATATTTAAATAATCTTAGTTCTTAAACGTGTCCCTAGTAGAACTTGATTTCAAGAACACATAAACAAACCTTTTTATATGCTGGTTAAATTCAATTTATACAGTATTTAAATCCAATAACTATTATTGAACACTCCAATATTTCATCATAAACTCTCTTTTTTTCCTGACAAGATAATATATATATATATATATATATATATATATATATATATATATATATATATATAATAAAGAGAATTTACTTTTGATGTTTATATTTATTTTTCAATTTTACTCCTTAAATACCTTCCTTTTTCAATTTAACCGATTTTTTCAATTTAATCACTTTTTTAAAACTTAAATATTTTTTAATTATAAAATTATCTAAAAAAAATAAAAACTATTTACAATAAAATTGTAAAAATTATTTATGTTTAATTTTATAATTATAACAATATGCAATAATTACAATTACAATATGTGTTTTCACTTGTATATATTACATTTATATCTTTAATCTAACATGTAAATTTCGCTATTTACTTAAAATTTTAAACTGATTAATAAAATAATAGTAAAATTTAAGACAGATAAATTTAGGCTTCCAAATATTAAACACAAAATCTCAGTCAATAAATATCAAAGGATTGGGTGAATAAAATATAAAATAATAATAATAATCTAGTATGATTTTGGCTCCATCCAGATAGGTACCCATCTATCAAAAAATCGTATCACTCAGAGGAACTCAAAAGAAAATTTGAATAGAATTGGATTTATATTCGAATTCTTTAGAATCTATCCATTTAAAACTAGATAGTTTTTGTTTGTGCATCCATTTTCGCTTCATGTTTCCTGAGCAGGACATTATGTGGTGCTACGTAACCTAAAACAAACATGCATGCTCATCAGAATTTGCAACGATACTTTGACACGTAAAACATTTTTATTCATTCTACATAAAAAAAAGTTCAAAATAACCATCACAACATTTTAAAGCCTATAGTTGAGGCATAATTTGTGGGGACAGGAATAGCTTATCCACAACCACTTAGTATTTTCCGAAACACTACTTGCGCAATCAAATGAGTCCAAGCATTGTGTTAAAGTGTAATTGATGTGAAGGTAACTAAAACTAACTCTGCATGATAGACAGAGGCACATTCGTGGGGACAGGAATAGCTTATGGAATTGCATCAAACTTGATTCGGAGACAGTTGTTTTTTGAGACTCTTACCAAACCTAATGAGTCCAAGAAGTGTGGCAAAAGGTCATATCAGCATAACTTTGCATAAACGAGAAAAGAATTGGATTCTTTTTGCTCGCATCTATATATTTGGCTTAGGTCGTAGCTAACATCAAGGCAATTCAACAAGAAAATAAGTTAAGAGAAGTGAGTTGCAAGGAGAAGATCAGAATGGGAGATTTGATGCAGAGAATCATGGAAATGATCAAGGCTGAGGAAGCAGCGAAAGGGTACAACAATGGTTCTTCAAACTCATTCAACAACCATGGCAGCGGTCCCCAGCATTTCGGCGGCGCAACCATCAACAGTGGCCAATATGCAGGTAACCGTAGCAGGTTTAAACACTCAGAGCACTACGATGAACAGGTTCTGAATAACACTGGTACTTTCAATGGTAATGGCAACGGAGGGAGTATCCAGGGTGGCTTTAAAGCCGAAACAAGGAACTTCTACCGTCGACCTTATGATAATTAATTGTGTGTAGTTTATATATACAAAACGGGCATCACTGTGTGGTGTTATGTTGTATTATATAGCCATAAATAATGTTGAGCACAGCTCTAGTGTTATGTTATGTAATGAATAATGGTTTTGGGGTTTTATCTTAACCTCAATATGCTTCTCATCCTCTTCTTCTTCTTTACATACTCAGCTCGTCACTCTTTTTGAAAAGAAAAAGAAAAAGTCCTCCATAATAAAAATAATAAATATTTAATTTTGATCCTTGAAAATGTGATGTTGTTGTCACTGAAATAATAGCCTGTATAGAATATACATTTTTATGAGATAGCTACACAATGCAATGAAGGTAGAGTGGACAGAGCGACCACCCCTGATGCTTTGGTTGATAACGGACGGGGAAAAGAGAGCGTGAGATTATTTAGTTTGATGAAAAAGATGACAAATTTGATTGCAAGTTATTAATCTACCTAACTATTAAAATTAATCAATGAAAGATGGTAATTTGTTTTTAGTATAATTTAAATCAATTTTAAGTATATTTTTCAAAATATAAATTTTTTTATTAAAAATAATTATGTTTTAAATTTCAGATAAATTTAACAATTTTTAATCTAGTTTTTAATAATTTTTTTTTTGATATATTGAGTACTCACCACCAATCACATTTCTATGCACTACTCACAAGCCCGTACTATATACCGATATATTCAATTCACAAACATCTCATATTTGTTTATGTTATTACATAAGTAACATCACCACTCACCTTCAAACACATTAAACAGCACAGTGGATGAAGCAACTCACGTGTTTAAATTGATGGGCAATTTTGTAATGTTACACGAAATACTCCTAAATCACCTCAATTTTGAACGAGTAGATTAAATCCTCCATTTCACAAATTTACGCTCATATTTTATACCATATCGTTGCAAAGAAACATGGTCAAAGCATGAAATCCGTCCTCCCAAATACACTTAAACAGTGCAATCGCATGAAAAGAATGCATTAATCTTTTGTACAACATCTGCATAATGAAAGTCTTATATTTCTATTTCATACAACACCAAAAATAACAGATCCAATACTTCCATTATTCAAGTACCTCTAGTTAACCAAATCTAATTTCAAATTTACCCAATACTTGTTCTGCAAGCATCATGCACTAATTCATTGAGAAATTATGGTCAATTGGCATAAAAAGTATAAAAGTAATATATACAATTATTTAGTTTTCTCCTTTTCAAAATTTGGACCAATGTTACGGTGGGCCTGGGCTGTCACACCTATAAAAATGGGCCTGTAATGAACAAATATCTTTCCACTGGACAACACCAAGACCAACTTTCCCATCCGTATCCACATATTTCTGATGCAAACCTTTAGGGTGTTTATTCCTCCAACCCATCAAACTGGAATTTTACTTTCCTGAACAAACTAAACTAATTCAAGAAAAAAATTTCTGGAAGACACTCATGTCACCCTTGTTACGGATCAAAATTCCGAAAGTCTGTGATGAGGTGCAGGAAGAAACACCCAAACTCTTATAGAACAAGGTTGTTTTTTCTTGCTATATTCTTCTTAACGATTTGCCTGAACAAATTTTCCATAGTAAAATTGAAGTTGTGATTATGAACCAACATGATACTGTATATTGAAAGATAATTTAGTTGGCTTAGATTCGAGTCATTTTAAATTTTCGCACAAATTACGCTTCCGTAACGAAATGCTCAATTTTTTAGTAAATTTTAGGATTTTTTAGAGAATAATTCTGGATAAGCTTTCAGCAAATTTTCTATTCAAAAAGGGTAAAATTTTCATGACTGTCCACTTCGTAGTTTTACCCGAGATGATTCTGTTAGGAATCCAAGTGTGAGTCTAAGTCTCATATTGACCAAAAATGAGAAAGTAGAGCACTATATAAGAATCAAGACCCATAAACCCATTGCCTTAAGGTTTTGAATTGAGAATGATGTCAGTGCCTTATATGGTTTGGCTCAAATCTCATTGGTATTGTATTTCTCCAGTGATACCCCTCCTTGTAAACCTAACATATTCTAATAGCTTCTTTGTCACTGGCTCATTTTCTTATCGGAAATGATATTTCGGCTTAATATTTTTCTTTGGCTTGGTTTTTCCCGTTTTTCCTTCTTTTTTTAGGGAAACTTTGTACTCAATTTGGCCCGTTATCAGGTAAAGGAAAGGTTAGCAAACTTTCGTTAGTTTTTCATGAGGTTTTGCAGTCTATGTTGGCTTTGAGATGCTGTAGTGTTTCACAAACCAAATTTTTGTCTAAGTTTTTGATGATTTATTGAGATAGTAAGTATAGTATAGCTCGATGAGAAAAATTAGAACTCGATTAAGAAAATGTAAATTAAAAAGTACGTGGGAGTGCTAATACGGTTTAACACTCCCATTAGACCATATATTAGTATTTCTTAAAATTTCATAAGTGTGAGATTCATAATGTTTCAGGAATAAGGATCAAATACTTACTAAGAACCACTTCAATGGTCTAATAGACCATACAATACACATAATAAAGAGTGAGACTTAAAATTTTAAAATATTTAATAAGATTTATCAATACTAATTTATCCCTTAAAAAGAAAATATCTCACCAACAGTAAAGAAACTTAACAAAAATTCAGAAATACCGAATTAGATTTTTTATACTTAAATCAATATTTTAATTATTTTTTTATATTTTTTTACTCAAAACATACACACATGATAATAAAATAAAAAAACATGACAATCATTCATTATCACATTTATGTCATAAAATAATTAAAAAAAATCATTATTAAATATAAAAAAATTACCTAACATAAAATAAAAAAAATAGTTAAAGTAATCTTTAAAATAAATTATAGATAATATATAAATATAAATATAATTTTAAATTAAATATACTAATATATAAATATAGTTTTAAAATATATGTAAAATATAAATGAGAAAAGTTGGAGAGTTATGATTTTCTTTTGTCATAATCATGGCAACGATGTCTTAAAAAAAATTAAATGAATTAGTTCATTATCTATTGAAAAAAAATATATTAAATTACATAAAAAAAATTTAAGAAATAAATTTTAAATAAAATACCTCATTTTTTTTTTAATTTTCCTTTATATCTCTCAAACTCTTGGACCATACCTCTGTTCGTATTTTCTAAATCTCATTTGTTTTATAAGGAAAGATGCTTAATTAGTTGCTTTGATTTTTAAGTCATCCCTTGAAGATATAGATGCAATCATGCAATAGCTATTAATAATTGTTTGGATTCCATGATTCTATTATGCTCTTTGAGTGGCACAGAATTAAATGGTCCTAATCTCTATATTAATTTAACTATTGTTATTTATAATTAACTTTTGAATTTTTTTGTTGAATATATTCTACATTATGTGGGGTTTAATTAGAACTGAAAATATCCTTTTTTTCTCCTATCCGTTCATTTTCTTTATTTATCCTTTACGTTTGTGGGCATCAGATACTTAAAAATAATGTTGCTAAAATATGTGATGCCACGCCAAGAAAAGGAAGA
>Ga0214544_1003435_pt1 | contig 32745 bp, 13 predicted proteins | sample CNSS3metaG_FD_160074 | JGI IMG/M metagenome (GOLD analysis project Ga0214544, IMG submission 160074) | Root nodule microbial communities from cowpea collected in UCLA plant growth center, Los Angeles, California, USA - CNSS3 | ecosystem: Host-associated > Plants > Roots > Nodule | place: USA...
TATATATATATATATATATATATATATATATATATATATATAATGCATATTTAATTTTGTTTTGACAAGGCATGAAATCATTCGGCTAATACTGATATACAAAACGAAATACTAATATTTGTCATATAATAATCATAAGTCATAAGGATTATAATTTAAAACATTAAAAATAGCGTTAAAGTGGAATAGTATTTAAAGTCATTAGAGTTAATTAGCCAAAGACTCAAATCAAGTTGAGTGGGTTCAAATACATATAGAGTTAAGTCGGTCTAAACTTAGGTTAAATTGAGTTGAAACAATCCATATTTAATTAAGTTGAACATACGGATAACAACGGCTCGGGCACACCCGCATCAGAAAATCCACCCGCTACCCATCTCGTTATCCAATAAATTAATTTAAAATTTAATTTTTTGTGGGTATCGGATACTCGTGATTATGGATAGTATGATATCTGCATCCGACTCGTTTATAAACGGATATTAAAATACATGTTACCCGAGAGTAATAAATACCCACGGATACTAACTATTCCTCACAAATTTTATATGTGAATACTCACGGACACGAGTATTTTTGTCATCATATAGTTTGATCTAGACCAGGTCAAGTCTAAACAATCAAAATCAATTAAACTTAACTTAAGTTGATCTAAGTTGGTTAGGGCCCAAACCTAATCGAATTGGTCTGACCCAAGCTTAGTTAAGCCAAGTCAACCGAATCCCATGTTGAGTTGAGTCGACTCGACTCCAAACATTTCAGGTCAAGATAGAATCATGTTCAGCCAAGTTTGATTAAATTAATATCAAGTCAAGTTTGTTTAAGTTCAGTTCGGCGAAATGATTCTAATAAAATTTGAAATTCATTTAATTTTAAATAATTTAACCACTTTAATAAAATTTTAGAATTTCAATTTATTCAAAAATTTCTTATCCAAAGAATATATTTTTTCATAAAATATTTCAATAATTATAATTCTTCTCAATATAAAATTAAAGAAAAAATAATCACGAATCATTCGTGCATTTGTGATATGTGATAATGAAGAAAAATTTATATGTTTGAAATGTAATTAACTTTTTTATTAGTAGAGTTCATTAAGAGTTTTTCAAAAAGTACTAAATGTAAATAAAGAAACAAGGATGAATTAATATGACTTGTATTTTTTTTTTTTCATAATCTATCTTAAACGGATTTATATTCTTTTGAAAAAGTTGCATTCTAAAGTCTAAACAAGTCTAGGAATTATGTTTAGAAAGAATAATAATAAAATTGCAAATGAAAAAAAAAATGGAGATACCAAGAGTGTTATATACCATTGATAATTAACACCACCACATCTCAAGAATTCATGAAAATGGTAGTAAAAGTTTGTGTTTGATTAGATTGTACCTTTCTCCCACATGACAATGGTGTTGTCCCATTTATAAGAAATGAATTAGTGGATGTCACATTCAACAAATTCATGAACATGCCCACAAACTACAAACTCATCAAAAGGTCAACAAATGTATCAATCAATAAAGGTGAGGTCACATTTCACTCTCTAATCTTGCATTTAATTTCTCAACAATGTTGCTTCTAATTTTAATCACATTCATTATGCTTTTCTTTATTACACACATTTTTTTTTCTTTTTACTTTAATTTTAATTTTAAAGGAGTGAATTGTTGAGGTTTAATTTGAAGGGATTGGAAGAGAAAATAAAATAATTTGATGATTTAATGAAAATATGATAGATTAGAATAAAAATTTTATTCGTATGGGTTATTGATTTGGCTGAATTAAATAATGTTAATACATTTTTTTAAAGGGAAAATAATATAAATATTTTTTTATCAAAATAATTAGTCAAAAAAATAAAAAGTATTTCTTAAATGTAAGTTTTTCACTTTTTTTTTTCATATCACATGTTTTTTTTATGCACAAATCCATTCAAAATACTTATATCAAAAACTCGAAATTCTCACAAATACATTTGAAAATTGAAATATTTCCTCATGAATAATAAATTTACTTAATGAAGAAATTATACTAAAAATGAAAACATTGTAATTAATTTAAAATATTGAAATAATATTTTTGTAAGTCTTTTTCTTATAGCTCATCTTGATCATTTACATTCAGTATGAAAATTGTAATTTATATCTAATTTTCTGATAATTAATATTGAGATTGTAATATGGTGCAAATTAGAAAAGTGTATGCAAATAGAATAAGAAGAGTCTAATATCATTGTATTGTATATACATGTTTAAAATCTTTGACATTTAATAATATTTTTTTATGGTTATTTTTCAATATAATAATGAATAATATATATATATATATATATATATATATATATTTATATTGTACCTTATTTTAAATAGACAAAATGAAGAAAGGAAATAAAAACTCTTTTTATAATTAGAAAAAATAATTTATACATAAAAAATCCAACTCAATGTTTGTTGCCACAGTTAAAAATGGACTGATTATACTTAAATCACAACAACTTAATAAAATGTATTAAAAAAGTCAATGGTTTACCACCTTAAAAAAATAAAATTAGTTTCATATAAAAAGTTATATAAGGATGTTGAAAAAGAAACATATTATCTTTATTTATTTTTTAAATTAAGAAATTAACTGTAAAAATGATATATTAAAGTAAAATATTATTTAAAAAATATTTTATTTTTTAATTTATTTTATTTAAATTGTAGTCAACACATGTACCACTTTATTAAAACTATAAAAGCAGACAAATATTTATTTTTAAATTAAATGGACCTTTGTATTATTTTGTAAGATCTCAAAAGTGAGTATAATTTTTTTTTTCTTGAAGAAATTAATAAACGAATATTCATAAAAGCTAAAGGTTGAATTAAAACCAAAAAAATGGGATACATTCTTATAGATTGAAATGTATTAAAAAATATGACATTTACATAGTCTGATATAAAATCAAAAGTAGAATTAGAAAGTGTATTTATTTATAGGAAATGTATTTCTACATTTTCTGATAAATATTTGGTATCTTCTTTTAATTACATAATTAGTTGTTAATTTTGTGAACCTTTAACTAGCTAACCCAAAAGATACACAACAGTAAAAAAGTAATGTCGAATCTTAAAAGAGTAACAAATCCCAAGATGGAAAATTGCTTATGTAATACTACTGCTAATAACCAATAATAGGTTTTCATATGCTAGGATACTTTATATTATTATAGTAATTAATTATGGATAGCTTCTCAATTAGATCAAGTTGCAGTAGAATAATCAAAACTTGTGCCTTACCTTTATTAACAATTAATTACGATTAAGACACTCTCATTACAATTTTATACCTTAATTTTTACTATTAAATTACTTTTATATAAAGTTTATTGCATAATACATATACTCTTTCTTTAGTAGGATTAATATAAAGTTTATATTGCTAATACATAATGTGCTACTAAAGTCAATTTCATGTGTCGGGAACATAATCTTCCTAAAGTCAATTTCATGTTGGAAAATTTTCTAAAAGTCTAAGTAATTAACGTAATTAAACAACTTCTTTGTTTTTATTTTCAAAAGGTGATATTAAAGTTGTATTAATTAGTAATATTCAGTTTTAATATTTGACGAAATTCAGTTGCACTACTTTAAGTATTTTTAATGTTATTTTCAATAAAAAAAATTAGCTTACTTTTTAGAGTTTATTTTCTTAAAATTTTATATTATTTTATCGGATAAAATATAGTATATAACATTAAACTATATATAACTTTAATTGTTAATAGTTTCATGACTATTTCTTCTATCTACACAACTTCTAACTTATTTTTTCTTTTAGTAATCAATCTCTCTGATATTATTCAAAAACAGAGAAAATAGATAAAAATATATTTTAATTATAATAACTTATATTAATTTTAAAAAGATAATATAAATTTTAAAAAATGGCCCTCAAGTTTCGGTAAAATTTGAAATTAGTTCATCTTCGAAGTTTTATGTCAATTTAGTCATTCATTTTTAAAAATGCGTGAATTTAGTCATTTTAACCAAATTTTGTTAAACTTATCTAGTTTCAAGTGCATTTTCGTTTCAATGTTAACTTAAATATTATCGTAAAATACGTTTAAAATATCAAATAAATTTAACAAAAATTGATAAAAAAGACTAAATTCATGTATTTTCAAAGATGAATGATTAAATTGATATAAAATTTTAAAAATAAACTAATTCTAAAATTTAGTTAAACTTAAAAAAAAAACATGTTTAACCTTTTAATTAATTATGAGTATAGGACAAGTGTGTGAATTTTTTTAAAAGAAACCTGTAAAAAAAAAAAAACAATAAATTTGCGCCGGCGCTGCTTCACAGAAAAGCGAAGAAGAAGAACCATTATAACATTTCATTTGACCGTGAAAATTGAAAAGCAAACCAACATTTTTATTTATTTATTTATTTATTTATCTATTAATATTAAAGGTTAAAAAGCTTAATAACACCACCTAACCAATTTATTAATATTAAAAAAATATCAACACCATAAAAAAAAGTTTCCATATATGGAGTGTCCATGCTCCTTCCTCACACAGCAACCTCACTCACTCACTCTTTCACTATGCTCAACAACGAACGGTGACCGTTAGATCTCATTCTCCGATCACCGTTGGAATGGCGTGTATCTGAATCAATCATTCATTCATTCTTTCAACCTTCTTCTTTTTCTTCTCGAGCACGATTCTTTCTTCGCTTTCACTTTTCGCTTCGCTCCTTTATTCTCTCCATCGTCTTCTCCACGCGCTTTGCTCTTCTCCGATCGCACTCTCGTTCACGCAGGTTCGTTATCGTTAACTAACTTCCACTCTCAATGCTGCTTACTCTGTTTTCACTCTCTTCACCAATTTCACTTTCCTCAATTAATGTTATGCTGTTTTACTTCTCTAACTCCGTGCTGTGTGATGAAACAGATCTAAAGCTTGCAGTGATTTATTTATTGAGATTGTGACTGCATTGGTGAGAAATGAGGTCGGAGTTCGTGTGTGTATTTATGATAATTCTGTTTGGCCTTGCGAAATTCGGGAAGGCAGAGATTTACATAGTGACTGTTGAAGGAGAGCCTGTTATAAGTTACAGGGGTGGTGTCGATGGCTTTGAAGCCACTGCGGTGGAATCTGATGATGATGATCACAAGCTTGACTCCACGAGGTGTAATGTTTAATCACAATATTCTTCTATACTTTATTATTATTGATATTATTATTTAGTGTTCTATTATTGTTATTCTTACCGAGTATAGAAATCGCGTGTTGAATTTGTTATTTTACCTTGTTTTTAAATTAAATTCCCAGAAAAGAACGTGATTGTGGAAAATTTTTGTCAACCATTAGTCCGATAAGGTATTCTTTTAAGAGAAATTGTTTTGATACTATTTTTTTTTGTACAAAATTTAATACAATGAGAGATGTGGGTTGAGACGAGAGGGAAGTGTAAAATAAAATTATTGATGTTAATGGTTAGAAATTTTTAAAAATAGTGTTGTAAAATTCTGTTTAATGGATAACATAATAATATAAATAATTTTCTAAATATAATAAAGTGATGATATTCCTTTATGGTGACCCATGACTTCGGCCATTTCTTTTTTTGTTTGTTATTCCTCGCGTCACTCTGTTTTTTAGATGTTTTTCTTTTACGTGAATTAATGCTAAGTGCGTTGTTGATTAAGGACTGACTAGTGATTTTTTGCTTAATTTTTGTGCTGTTTTAATCTTGTTTTAGTGAGGTGGTGGTTTCTTATGCTCGTCACCTTGAAAAGAGACACGACTTGCTTCTGGGGTTGCTGTTTGAGCGTGGGACGTATGAGAAACTCTATAGCTATCGACATCTTATAAATGGGTTTGCTGTTCATCTTTCCCCCGAACAGGTGATGTCTTGTGTTGATATCTTTTTTACCATGTGGTTTATATGTTAATAATCATATGTTGAGTTTTTGAGCTTCATCTGAGCATGTGTTGCCTATCCTCTTATATTAGTAGGCAGAAACTCTTCGACATGCTCCTGGGGTTAAATCTGTTGAGAGGGACTGGAAGGTGAAGAGGCTCACGACACATACCCCACAATTTTTGGGGCTTCCAACTGGGGTGTGGCCAACAGGTGGTGGCTATGAGAGGGCTGGAGAAGACATTGTGATTGGATTTGTGGACTCTGGAATCTACCCTCACCATCCAAGCTTTACCACTTATAACACTGAACCCTATGGGCCTGTTTCGAGATATAAAGGAAAATGTGAGGTTGATCCTGGAACTAAAAGAAGTTTTTGTAATGGGAAAATTATCGGAGCACAACATTTTGCGCAAGCTGCAATAGCGGCGGGGGCATTTAACCCTTCAATTGATTTTGATTCACCTCTCGATGGAGATGGGCATGGGAGGTCAGGTCCTATTCCCCTTCTTTATTGATTTCTTCAGTTGGAAGTAGGAATTCTTCTGATGCTCTCATAAGGGATCCTGTACTTTGGTTAAAAGAAAACTATTTATGTGTCTCATAAACAAAGGAAATGGATAATACCAATTTGATAACAGCTGTTCTTTTAACAATTCCCTATTCTTCTTGCATGTTCATCTGGCAGTCATACAGCCTCTATTGCAGCCGGAAGAAATGGAATTCCAGTGAGGATGTACGGGCATGAATTCGGGAAAGCAAGCGGAATGGCTCCCCGTGCCAGGTGAGGAATGACGCCTCCCCAATTGATCACCTTTTTCTTTAAAACCGGGAACTACTTGATGTTTTGTGTCTTCAGGATTGCTGTGTATAAAGCACTTTATAGACTTTTTGGAGGATTTGTTGCAGATGTAGTTGCTGCAATTGATCAGGTATGCAACTTTGCTGTATGTTTATGATGTTGTTTTATCTCAAATGTTCTGTTGACCTTGCAACAAATTAATGACAAAAATTTCTTTTTAGCTCGAAGAATCTGCACGAAAATATCTTATGTTTTACTTCACTAATCTTGAGGCAATGTTCTAAATTGCTTGTGAAGAAATGATTCCTCAGTTTTCTTATTTTCGGATGAAAAAGTCTAACTCAACATTGAAGTTCAACATAAAATTAAACAATCACTTATACACTTAACCTTTTAAGCATTGTATCTCAAGATGTCTAATTATTTAAATTTGAAAGTGAACAGGCTGTGCATGATGGGGTGGATATAATTAGCCTATCAGTTGGACCAAATAGTCCTCCATCAAACACCAAAACTACGTTTTTGAATCCTTTTGATGCTACACTTCTTGGAGCTGTGAAAGCTGGTGTGTTTGTCGCACAGGCTGCTGGAAATGGTGGTCCTTTTCCCAAGTCATTAGTTTCATACAGTCCATGGATAGCAACAGTGGCTGCTGCAATTGATGATCGTAGATACAAAAACCATTTGATCCTTGGAAATGGAAAAATCTTAGCTGGAATTGGATTGTCACGTGAGTTCTCAAACTTCCTACTATTTTTCTTAAGATGTAATTTTCTTAATCATGGACGGATGTTTGGAGACACATTGTTGATGATTGTTCTGTAAATCTAACTTATAATTGGTGAAGGAAAGAATAAAAAAGTTAAAAAGAAAACGACATTGTAAAGGAAAGGTAGTCTCTTTTCATTTTACTTCTTTACTCAATAGATTATTTTAGCATCGTTCTCATACGTGACAAGAAGAAAATGGAAAAGATAGTAAGAGTCATAATCTTTTCTTTTGCAAATAAAATCAGTTAGTTCTGAGTGTACATGTGTATCACTTTGACGAAAAGCCTTGGATAAATGCCTTCGCCAAATAATCTTCTGTATTTTTCTTTACAATAATTGACGAAAAGCATATACTAGATTTAATTGTATCAAGTTGTGATAGGTTTAAAGATATTGAAGAAAAAAGTATGAGTATTGTTATTCCCTTATTCATGTTTAATTTATCAAAAAAATTACAGAATTATTGAATCCTATTCATCTCTTGTTGTCCAAGGTATTTTGATTATATAAGTTATTATGTGAAAAGATAAATCATAGTAACATACTCTTTAATGCACTCTTTACAAGTCGCTATTATGGACTTAAATTCGTAAGGTTTCTTTCAGTTAATTAGGGTATAAATGTCAGCCGGTGGGAATGCAAATTCATGAGTTGTTTCTAGCAATTAATTAGTCATTTTAGTGTTCAACAAACTTCATGCTTATGTGCCAAAGCATATTTATGGTTGTCCACAATTCATTTACTTTTGTTGGTATTGGCTTTTGCAGCTTCTACACGTATAAACCAAACATACACATTGGTTGCCGCAAATGATGCGCTTCTTGATTCTTCTGTTACGAAGTACAGCCCCACTGATTGTCAGAGGCCAGAAGTTTTTAACAAGAACTTAATAAAGGGAAATATTCTTCTCTGTGGCTATTCTTACAATTTTGTTGTTGGTTCTGCATCAATAAAACAGGTCTCAGAAACAGCAAAGGCCCTTGGAGCAGTTGGATTTGTTCTGTGTGTTGAAAATGTTTCTCCTGGAGCAAAATTTGATCCGGTCCCCGTTGGCATTCCCGGGATTCTTATCACAGATACCAGTAAATCAAAGGTACTTGAATCACATATAGATGGATGATGAATGCTAACTGTTTCCATCTGTTTTCTTGTACCCAATTATGTACTCCACAGCCTACTTCATCTACTGTCTTAATATCCTTTTTGTATGTTTTTATCACTACTTTTTTTTTATCACAAAGTGTGCGATATATAATTATTTGGAACATGCAAAATCTTATCTTCAGGAACTGATAGATTATTATAATATTTCCACACCAAGAGACTGGACTGGAAGGGTGAAGACTTTCACAGGTACAGGTAAAATTGAGGACGGTTTGATGCCTATTCTCCACAAATCTGCACCACAAGTAGCAGTTTTTTCTGCCAGAGGACCAAATATAAAGGACTTTAGCTTCCAAGAGGCAGATCTTCTCAAACCAGATATATTAGCTCCGGGTTCTTTGATTTGGGCTGCTTGGTCTCTAAATGGAACTGATGAGCCAAATTATGTTGGTAAGTAATGGTTTGACTAAGTTGCCTTTTAACTGTCGTTGGATTTTTATTTTTATTTTTTTGTCTTTATTCAAACAATTACTCCCTTTCATCCAAATATATAAAAAGTTCTTGTCTTACGTGTAAACAAATCTCAAATAATTTAGCGAGACTATCCTAAAAGATAATGATATTTTGATCCACTTTTTTTAACTCAATTTTAACTCACTATTCCAATCACTCTTAGATCATCACATTATACCTCTAAAAAAAATCAAAATAGATAATTGAAGAGTGATCGGAGTGGTGAGTTAAAAGTGAGTAAAAAAAAAAGTTGGTTAAAATATCATTATCCCTTGTCCTATCCTAAAATGCCTTTCATAATTTGAGATTTTATTTCCCATAACTCAGTTTTACTGAGACGTAGTTTTAAGAAAAAGTAGTTTAATAAAAAGTTTATCTTTAAATGTTGGTACAATTAAATAATGCTTATTATTTTTCTCAATAAGCGTCAATTAGTGTTTTTTAAGAATTTTTGTTTCAGATCATCATCTAATCATAAGTCGGCATATAATTATTTTAGAAGTTAAACAATGCTTAGTTTTGTGATATGACACTGGAAAATTTATTAGGGAGATGGGTGCAGTCTGCAATATCCAGAAAAATGAGTCTTCAATTTTTCTCATAGATCTACTTCTTTGAAAGAATTTCGGACCCTACGCATGTGGCAGGATTTCGTAGCATTTTTGGAAGAATTGTTGCACTATTAAGTACGAAAGAGAAGAAAAACATGAAATAAGACATATCGTCAATATATTATAGAAATTGATTTATTTAAGCAGTTTTTTCTTGAGCAGGAGAGGGATTTGCCATGATATCTGGGACCAGTATGGCTGCACCACATATAGCTGGAATTGCTGCTCTTATAAAGCAAAAACATCCACATTGGAGTCCTGCTGCCATTAAATCAGCCTTGATGACAACATCTACAACACTAGACAGAGCAGGAAATCCTATTCTAGCACAGCAATATTCTGAATCAGAAGCTATGAACCTGGTCAGAGCCACTCCTTTTGATTATGGGAGTGGACACGTTAATCCAAGAGCTGCCTTGGACCCTGGCCTAGTCTTTGACGCAGGTTTGTTCACCTCTCCCTCTCTAATGTACTCCTCTACTGGCACGTTTGTGTTCTGAGTTGACCAATAAACTTGAATTCACTTGTATGTGAGAATTTAAGGTAAAGTAAAATTCAGGAATTTCTGTGACAAGAAATTGGCATTGGGTGCAACCTTTTTCTATAACAAATTACTTAAATCGATGCGAACAAGTTTTTAAAAGCGATTCAAAACTGCCATTGTGGCAATAAAGTCAAGTTTTTTTGAGGTTTCAATGACCAGGACAGCAATTGCAACCAATCGCATTAGCGGAGAGGTAGGAGATGTAATTAAACGGTACCATTAAAGAGAAGTCATTTACAAAAGGATTCAAATAGTTATTCTAAGATATTGTTGTTCCTTTATGGAAAAGTGTTGTGCCAAGACTTCTTTCGGAATCTTCTCTTACTAAACTATGTACTTAAATACATAGTTATTGTAAGATATTGCGGGAAAATATTGTACCAAGACTTTTTTTAGAATCTTCTCTTATTAAAATATGTACTTAAATATATCTTTCTGAAGGTCCGGAAGTTATCATTTCAGTTTTCTGCATGTATTTTAAATTTAAAAAAGACAATGCGTCCCTGTAATCCGTTTTAGTATCAATATGTACAGCAAGAAAATAAAAACAGCAAAGAACTGTTTACGTAATTTTTCCATTGATTTTGCAGGATATGAGGATTATCTAGGGTTCTTGTGCACAACACCTGGCATTGATGTTCATGAGATAAAGAACTACACAAACTCGCCATGTAACAACAGCCTGGGCCACCCATCAAATTTAAACACTCCATCCATTACAATTTCCCATCTTGTAAGAACTCAAATTGTCACACGCACTGTCACGAATGTTGCTGATGAGGAAGAAACCTACGTGATCACAGCCAGGATGCAACCAGCAGTTGCCATTGACGTGAATCCTCCTGCAATGACCATTAGAGCAGGTGCATCACGTAAGTTTACTGTGACACTCACTGTTCGCTCAGTGACAGGAACCTATAGTTTTGGAGAGGTGTTATTGAAAGGAAGCAGAGGGCACAAGGTGAGGATCCCTGTTCTTGCCAATGGATACTCAAGATAGCTTTAGTCTGGTCAGCAAAGAAAAGTTATGCGTGTAATATTCTTTGTAACTTGTGGAAATAAGGTATGTACGGCTTTAGATTTATTCAGAAAATATAATATGGTGTTGAATAGATGTAAAGGTAAGCAGGTGTAAGGGGAACACTCCTGGTTTATTTTATTCCACATTTAAAGTTTTGCAAATAACATCTTGTTATTTATTGGAATGCTTCTTCTTCTGAAGGTTTTACATGTATCTGCCCCCTTTTTCTTCTGTTCATATCAAATTTCTTATAGCAGGTTGCAACACAAGAAAATAGTTAGAGTATGACATATCATCTAAGTCATGAAGGGACAGTACTGTGTTAATGTTTGCTGGTTTCTTTTAAACAATTTGGTTCAGTTTTGAGGAGGAGATAATATTTAACATGGGAGTGGTTCATTACCAACTCGCCAACCAAAAACTTCATCCCTAATTTCTTCGGGAATTGCTTCATGCACCCTCTCAAATTTCTTCATTAACGCCATCATTGATGTGAAATTCTAATAGTAACCTTATGGGTTATTTAGTTAACGCTAATTTTTTCACTCACCTTCTTCACCCTGCGGCTGCTCTGGTTATTCCTTGGTAATGTGCGTCTGGTTGTGGCTTCAACCCAGCGGTGCGCAGTGTGCTTCTGCCTTCAACTCAAGTTGCACACCTTTGGTGCATTGTAGAGGAGGAAGTGGGACTACAGTGTAAATATCGTTGAGAAATTGATTGATCAAAAGTCATCATGGATGATACATTGTTACCATGCCTTTTCAGAAATTGTATACATCTTGTTTATAGAGGAAAATCATGAATAAAGGATATTGATGTCATGAGGACTATGAAGTGGAAAAAATAAAGTGAACATCATGAAAATTTCCGAAATTGTATTTCCGGAATGCACACTTTCACTTCGAGATTTTACTTTCTGGTTCACAAAAACCCATTCTGTAATTTTCTTTCTACAGTACATTCAACTCAATTTACGGATTTAATTTTTCGAAAATATATGCTACAATTCCGGAAACAATAATTTGGAAAATAATATATATTTTCCTGAAGTTTTTCTTCTGGAATTCGTTTTATGTTACCTTCGACATTTAACCCAAAATGCATTAGAAAAATATCCATATTCACCTCCCACAACACCTCATGTTCCTCCATGGGACCTCACCAACAGTTCATCGGAGACAAGCAAAGGTCTCAAGAAAGAGAAAGCCTCAAATAAAACACAAAATGGTAGAAATGGAATTAAAAAATGAAAGGGTGCAGAAAGAAATTAATAGGATGTAGGAAGCAGTTACCATTTTCTTCCACCTGTGATCCAAAGAAAGCACAAGCAAGCTATAATCCATTAAGTAGATTTTGGATCCACCAACTAAATACTAATGTGGGTGTTTCTTCATGCACCTCTATACACTTTAAAATTCTAATTTTTACCCTTTTTTCTTTTTTAATTATGAAATATACAATATGAAAATATTTTGAAATATGCCATCCGGAATGTAAAATTTGTATTTTATAATGTACAATCCAGAAAGCAAAACAAAAAATACATTTTAGAATTTGAAATACAAAATTTATATTCTAAGTTGTACTATCCAAAATACATTAGTTTATTTTACATTCGGGATTTGTGGATTCTACGATCTGTAATGTATTTTTTATTTTACATTTTGAATTATAAAATTCAAAATACAAGTTTTATATTTTAAATTGTACAATTTAGAATACAAAATTTAGAATACAAAAATAAAGGTGAAAATAGGAAGAGTGGGGAAGAGGTATGTGGACATAGAAGAAAGAGATGAGTGACTACAAGAACATCCTTAAACAATGACAAATTATAATGAAAAAAAACAATTAGTTACTATAGTGACCAATTTAAATACCAATTTATAAATTCAAAATTATTGGAACTAGAATAATTTTTAAATTAGTCTCTAAATTGGTAATTATAATGAATATGTCACCTTGTGATGATCTGGGACGAGACGAAACTTCTGATATTTTTGCTTGGGAGATATTTTATTTGGTAGTTTTCTAAATGTTAAATACCATTGGATGGGTTACTTTTATTGGCATTGGAAACATATTTCTCTATGAGAGGGTAATATTTCACAATCTAATGCATCTTCTACCTATTTGATGAGATGAATAAGAGGTTATCTGTGGTTGAACTCCTCACAACTTATCAATGGATAGGTTACTAACATTAACTATCAAGGTTTTGACTACCAAAGGAATGGTTTCTAAATTAGTCACTATTAGAGACCAATTTAGATATCAATTCCCTTAGTAGTCAAAACCTTGATAACTAATATTAGTGAAAAATTTAGAGACCAATTTACTATAGTGACCAATTTAGAAACTATTTTAGTTACTAATAATTTTTTGTTTATAAATTAGTATCTTAATTGGTCACTATAGTGAATAATTATTTTTTGTCACTATAATTGATCATTGTTAAGGGATTTTCTTGTAGTGAGTGAGAATTTTGCTGAAAGTGGAGGAAATGACTTTGGTGGAGGTGGAGGAAAAAGGGAATGTTGGTGGAGGAAAGGACTTTGCAAGAGGTAGAGGTGGAGGTAAAAGAAGAAAATAGGGTGGAGGTGGAGGGGGTAAATGGGTGCTAGTAGAGGTGGAAGAAAGTATGGCAGTGCAGTGTTGGAGGAGGAAGGGGATGAAGGAAAAAAGATAAGAACAAATTTGCCCACTTCACTTTACTTATATAGGTGCAGGAAGAAAGTATAGAGGTGTCAGAATAAATACCCAATACAATGTTATCAAAATTTAGAGACGACCTAGTAAAGGAGAAATGAAAATTCTTTTGAAGTATGTATGGATTTCAAAATGGATTTGAGAGAAAAAAAGGTGAATGTGGTGAGGTTGTTTGAATTAAGGAAAAGATGAAGGGATTTGAAATAAAAGTTTATGAAAATTAGTACATGATTGTGATAAGTTTAATAGATTAAAAAATATTTTAATTGACAAAAGTAAAAGATTAGTATTTCTCCACTTAGTCATAAAAACAATTGAAAATAAAATAAAATTATTTTTAATTATATTAAAATAAAATTATTATTGTTAAAACAAATATAGCCAATATACACACACCAAGAGGAGTGAATTGGTTTTTCAAAAATTTAATCTTTTAAGCAATTTTGAACTAGTTTTTCAACCTTTAACAGAAACTCTAATCAATTAACAAATTATGCTAAGATGCATGCTTTCATGGATTACCTTTAAACTAGTCAAGGAAAGTAATAAAAGCAAAAATAAGAGAACAACAATTTTATACTAGTTCGATTCAAATTGAATCTACATATAGTTTTCTTCTAAGCAACCCAAGCTTAAAAGATTTCCACTATTTCAATAGAGTTTAAAGAAGGACAAGTACGCCTAAATATTTTTGTATTCTAATGAACTAAGAACTTAATACATTTATCAAGAACTATCCCCAATTGCAATGCTACGTACAATTGAAATCAATTATTAACTACATAGTGAAGACACTATAAAATCACATCCTTGTGATCCTTGTGTGCAGAAATTACAATCAATCCTAGTGCCAAGCCATCTTAGAAAACCTAGTTGTGTGATCTCCAAGAACTCAAGAATTCTTCTTTCTCAATATCTTAATTGCCTCAAATTTCAAAAACAGTTGTATCTCAAAATGTGAATCAAGGTTGGTTTAAAAAGGCGACATTGCTGCTACGATTAATTGATTAGAGAAGTAATCTAATCAATTATCAGGTTTAGATTTTGAGTCTAGTGACTCCAGTGAATAACTTAATCGATTAAATAAGTAGGCTAATCAACTATTGAGTTATAGAAAAGTATTTTCATACTTCAAACTTATCATAATCAATTATGTTAGTGTTCAAAGCAATTAGATTGGTTGATTTCAAGATCTATCCTATTCTATACATGAATTATTCAAACAAGTGTTAGTGACAGAGTTAGGACACTACTCTTGACTAGCATCATGAAAAACACCACATGAATAGGATGATAAGCTCCCTTGTCAACAATTATTATTATTATTAAAATTAACTATCATTCTTATTATAATTAATTATTATTATTAATAATTAATTATTATATATATATATATGTGTGTGTGTGTGTATGTATGTTTGTACAAAGAATCAGAAAATTAATTCTCTTATCTCTCATAACCCATTCGGTTGTGTATTTTTTTTAATGTTTTACATGAGAGAATTGACGTTCTTATTTCAAGAAACAATTATCACACTTCATCTTCATTACTTTTTCTTTTTAAGCTTTTCTTCAAGTCAAATTGAATCACAAAACCACTTTCCTCCTTTACTTACGTTACCCATAAATACGGTAAATTAGAGGGAGAAAGAAGTAATTTGAGTTGAGTGACGTGGTTTTCCGTCTATTTCTCTTCATTTCAGCAAGTGTCATCAGATGAGGGTTACTCGCAAATTCTCGCTCACAAATCAATGCAAATTTGCTAAACCAAATACAATTGACATTCGCTTTTCGGTCGCCTTAAACAATATTTCCCTAAATCCAAACACATCATTAATGTTCTAAATAAAAATCAAAGAAAGACTATAAAGAAAGAAAACAGTAAAACTAAAGTGTTGAGACTATTTTTTGACATATAAATCACTCGAGTTTAAAGCCAATGGTAAGTTTTGGCACAACTTTGATAAAAGCGTCTCCATGATGATTGGTAAATTTAAAGAATTTAAAGTGTCATATCAAATTTAAGAATTAAATTTAAACTGGTAGTTGGTAAATTTGAAAAATTTATAGTGTCATATCAAATTTAAGAATTAAATTTAAACATACAAGACATCTGTCTTAACACACTTAAGTGTTTAAAATGTTTGTGCCAAGTGACATCTTGTATGAACGTGTAATACAATGCTTAGATAATCCACGTACCATTTAGTATTTCCTTGGATCTTGTCAAATCAACCACACTTAACTTTAGTGATATCCAAAAACAATCGATTCAACTAAACATTTTTGTGTGTGTTCTATATCTTATACTTTCAAAATACTTTGAGTTTTCATAGTTTAAAATATATTTAAAACTTTATTAAAATATTAAAATTAGTATATTTTAAACTCATAAGAGAATTTGAACTCTTAACCTTACCTCCAATAAGAAAAGAAAAGAAAAACTAAAACTTATAAATAAAATTAATTTTACTTACCAAAACTAACTTTAATATTTAAAACTTTCTTTAATTCACTAATTTCTCAAAATCTTGATTTGATCAAAATTTCACAAATAATATTTAAATTAAAAAAAAATCTAAAACCGAAGATTTTAATGTGGCATCTAATTTTAATTTATAAACTTTATTTCCTTTTCATTTTAAAATTTATTAAAATATTATAATTTTTTTAAAACAATAATATATCTTAAAAGAGTGTAATATAGTGAAAATAAAAAAAAATGTATATCATCACATAATAAAAATACTTTAAAATGTTTTTGATGAACTTCTTCCGTATTTTTTAACAAATGAAATAAGGTTTTTCATTGGTTTAAATTGATTTCTGTGTAATTTTTCTATACAAAACTATGTTATATTAGTCCCATCCTATGATGAACGTATATAATACGTGTACTAGATATGACACATATTCGATACGTCGATACGTTTATTTTAAAAATAATATGATACGATACGAAATAGATACATGATATATGAATATTGAAAAATACATAATAATTCTTAAAAACATAAATAAATATATGATTGTTATTGTGTAAATCCAAATTAAAATTGTATGTACTAAAGTTGTAAACATAAAAAATATAAATTATTGTCATCATAAAAGTACCACTATAAGAAAACTCTTAAATAATGTTAGAGAGACCAATTTTTTTATTAGAGACTAATTATTTTGGTAGTGAAAATCTTGGTAATTAATGTTATTGACCAATTTAGAAACCAATTATTTTGGTAGTTAAAACTTTGATATCTAATTTTAGTGACTAATGTAGAAACCAATTTATAATAAAAATTATTTTAATTACCAGTTTAGAGACCAATCATATTTTTTTGAAACTATTTTAATTGCCAATATTTATTTTTTAAATTGATATCTAAATTGGTCACTATATAGTGACTAATTATTTATTGTCACTAAAATTTGTTATTATTCAAAGATTTTTTATATTGTACTACAACTTTATAAATCAGATACTTTATTAATAAATTCTAATTATTTATAAAGTTTCCTAAAATATAAATATATAAGATATACATGATTCAAATTGAAATATTAGGGCATCATAAATTCCATTTCATTCAAATAAGATGTTTAAACTACACATAAAAGAAAAAATCTTTGTTGACCGGAACAAATTAATAAAACCATTGTTTTACATTAAAGCATTAAACTTTTTTGGGTAACCTGAAGTATTATCCTTTTACGAACACACCTCTTAAAGTTTCATTTTATACTAATCTAATCCAACCATTAACTATATTTTAACTGTTTTGTTAATATTTAATCATATTGATTGTTCATTAAACAAATATAAATCACACTGATTAAGCCATTAGTAGAGAATCCAAATTATAAAAGAATCTATATTTAGAATTTCAAATCTTTGTTTCCCCATAAAATTGTCTTTCTTTCTCATTAAATGCCTTCTGGGAAACATTAACTTGCAAGAGAAAAAAAAAATAGAATTAAGTTGAGCTGAAGATAAGGGAAAGTTGAAGTATTTATGTGCACGAGGTTCTATGATAAAGATTAATATCGAAATGAATGGATCACCATCAATTTACTTGCACAAGATATAATAAACTAATTTGGAACCACTGACATATAAATGATGCATATAAATGTTGCGAATATGGCAAAAATTGGGTGGTTCATTTGTGGTCCTATATACATATTCACTAATTTTTCTGAGGACTTTTCTCAAACACCAACTGGGCATTCATTTCAGTCACCCAAATTTATTTATTTATTTTTAATTTAAATATAAGTTTGGGATATACATTGAATAAAAATAAAAAAAATTTGACTAACATATAAAGAAAAAGATGCACGAATTTATTACCTTAAAATTCTAAATTAGAGATAATATTATTTTTTATGTGAATTTGACCCAAGTCTAAGTATTGCTATTTCTTTATGAATTTGTCAAAATAGAAAAAAAAAAAACTTGCAATAGCATAATCTTACCTTCTTCTTGTGGTTTTCCCTCAAAGATTATATGTAGAAGAAAATTTATATGATTTTTTTTTTCAGTGACATTCTAATGTTTCTACTCACTTAATTTAACCCATCAAAGTTCGTCGTGATTCTATCCACCTAAACCATACAATTAGTAGACTAAAGGCCACATAAGACAAATTGATCCATTTTTAAAATTTTTTAAATTAAAATAAAAAAGTAATGCAAAATTTAAATTTTCTATATTTAGGAATGACGAAGGTGAGTTTTATTATCGGATCCTTGTCCCTGAAGTAAAAATTTATACCAATTGTTATCCTAAGGGTAATTTTGTCCCATTCTCATATCAATTAAGTAGTTTTGATAAAATAAATATCACAAAAAAAAAAAAACATGAAACTACCAAATATTCGATGTTAATATAATTTTTAAATTATCACAATTACAAATCATGTTTTAATTATGAATTATAATATAACATTTTAAAATGTAATAATTATTTTAATTTATCCAATTAAAAACATTAATTAATCAATTAAAATTCTAAAAAATATTTATTGGTTAAACATGTTTTCAATATATAAACAAATATTAAAAATTAAGGAATTAAATTAAAAAAAAAAATTGGAGGACCAACCCACCTTTCAACATAGTGAGTTATAAATTCTAATCTATTTTGTTATAGCAGACTAACCTAGTCGACCTGTCTTTGGCAAGCAAATGATAAATTAGGTTAAAACATATTAAGTTGGCCTGTTTTGTCACCTGTATTCTATTATTATTATAATATAATGACGATATAAAAATGTCATTATTTATGTATACATAGAAATGCTTTTACTTGAAGGGAGTGTATAAATGTAAAAAAATTCAACTTTCAAAGAAGTTTGAGAAAAGATTGTTGAAAATTTAATTGTGAGTTTATGTCTCATATTTGATAAATATAAAAAAATTGAATACTTTATAAAAAATAAGACTCATAAATTTATTGTCTAAAATTTGAAGTTAAAGTTGATTTTTTTGGACTTTGTTGTATTAATGTTGAATCTCCAATAACACCTTTCCTAAATAAATACTCATCACAAAAGACAATAAAATCAAGAAAATGAAACTTTTAAATTCATATGATAAAATAAAATGAAAATTTACCAAAAGCTTTAAAATTTTCAAATGAAATAGGACTTTATCAACTAATATAATATGTACACAAAATATTGTGACGTGTTTGTTGACGTATTACTACTAATATCTATGGTGCCCTTAATTTTTAATATTGACATTCTCAACGTGTGCAAAACGAATATTAATAGTACCATTTATTTTAGTTTAACTTTATGAACATTAATTAGATGCTTTGTTTGATATAATTGCATCCACATCTCTTTCATTATTCTTACTAATTATTAAAAAAAAAAATTTGCTAGAAACACTCTCATTTTTCTCTTTTATTTATTAACTTTTTTTAAGAACGTAATTCATTTCATATGCTTTAACTATTCAGTCATGTGTTTAGGTCAAAGTTCTTTCCCCACGTAATATTATTAGCTTAGAAGGTTCATTTCGTGATATATATGACAGTATAACGCGTAGAATTCTTTTGACTTTCCATGTTTTAAATATTCATAAAAGTACTTTACACTATTTTTCGTATAAAATGCATCCAAAGTTTTCTTTTTCTTTATTTTTTTTCTCCGTGTATGATGGATCAATCATTTGCACCTTCTCAAGCTTGTCATCAATTTACAAGAATTTTCTTTTATTTTATTTGATGTCACTTTCCATTGTTACAACTCACTCCATATAAAAATGTAAAAACCAAGAAAAAGAAAAAAAAAAAGAAAGAAAACCATGACACAAATCACATGATACCAAACTTGATTTTCTAAATTATCTTTAGTGGTGTTTTTTTGTTAAAAAGGCAATGATAAATCCCATTAAGAAACTCTCCAAAAACATCATTTTACTCTTAGATAAATTAATAATTATGAGGATATACTAAACTAATTCACTAAAAAGATGCATAATTGTTATAATTGTTAAAACCAAATAAAGTATTTAAAGTAAAGACAAATCCTAGAAAAGGAAAATAAGTAAAGACAAATAATGTATGCATCATGTGTGAATTGATATTGCAAACATTTTATATATATATAAAAAACAGAAAAAAAAAAAACAACCTTTGCACACATATATATACCTCACCCCACCCATTCCATGTTCCATTGGCTCTCTCTATAAACACCATTTTTTTTTCTTGATTTCTACACAAAAACCAAAGCACTTCACACTCTCCTTTAACATCTCATTTCTCAATTCTTCAAATCTACCCTCACTTTCTCATCACATCCTTTCGCCATTATTCTTCACTAATTAAGCCTTTCTTCTTCAACATAAACATGGTATGTTCTCTAATCTCTTGCTTTAGTTTGTGTTCTCATAAGCATAAGTTTCTCTCTGTTATATATATGTTTTTCTATGGATTACCTTCCTTTTTTTTCATTTGTTTTCTTTTCTGCATAAGTTTTTTTTTTCACCAGATAAAGTTTTCTTATACCAGTTTCAGAACCGACATAGATTATACTTTCTACTTTCTGCATGATTAGTTTCTTTGTTCTTCACAAGTGTGAATGATCTAAGGGTGAAAATCTCTCTGATGTTTCTGCTTTTAGGATTCTGAAGGTGGTTTTAGTGTTTGAAGGGTCAGATGAGTGGTATTCCGAGGCATGCAATTTTACAGCTAATCACACATTCTCAGTTTCTTGTTTTGGAAAATTAATGTAACAGTTGCTTGTGTGGACAGAATATATATTTTACAATAGTATAATGATTCTCTTTTCAAGCATGCATGTGAATGAGAAAAAAGGAAAACAAAAAGTTGAAACTGTTTAATTTATTGTTCCTTAGTTCACGGGCAAAGTAGTGCCTTGGAACCTGTCAATTTCGAGTTGGCAACAACCCTTTGGTTGAGAGTGTTTTGATTGGCTCAAGAATTCTATTGCTTTTGCGAAACCTCAAAAAACAAGTTCATATGTTTGCAGAACAATGTTTACACCTTAGACCTTACCATAAAACAAAATCGAAATTTTAGAATACTAGTTGTCGGGTCAAACTTTGTAGACTTAGATTTGGACTGTGTTTGCAATTTGCAGGCCCAGACTGCATTGTGGTCATCGTTGCTTTTACTTTGCATAAACTAAGAATATTCGTGCAATGCACAAACAAACACATGTTTATGGCAATTTGTTGTAACCCTTTCGGGGTTGTGGAAAATAAGAATGTGAAAAAATGGTGCAGGTTAAGATGAAAGAGGAAAACGAGAGGAAAATTGTGCTGACGAAGCCATTAACAATAGACAGTGAATCTGATTCAGACGCGTATAAAGCCCCTAATCTTATGCAACGAATACTAAGTTTATTCAAGAATGTACGCCCCGGTTCTGACCTCACACGCTTTCAGGTACTACTTCACTTTCTTTCACGTCTTTTTCTTCTTTCAGGTATGTACTTAAATCTTTTTAACAGAAAGTCTCGCCCAATTTCACAATTCGAAATACCCTTATGCTTATAATGAGGATTAGACACATCGATGATGAGAATAAAGAGGAAGCTCGATGGAAGGTGCTTCGAAATGTTACGAAAAGGTTAACCAAGGACACAAAAATCCTTAACACGATATGTATTTAGGATAGAGTTTGATAAGCTCCAATAGCATTCTAGTTTAACTTTAACTCCATCTTATAGAATCAATTTATAAGGTAAGGTTTTATCTATTTAAATATTATAGTTTAATAGGAAGTGCATATGTATCAAATTGGAAATTTGATAAATTTGTGATATTAAAGTTTATGTGCATTTATGGCTTACAAGAGCCTGAGCCACACCCTCTGGACCAAATAATGTCCCCACATGGCAACTAATAGGTTTTGTGAAAGTTAACTCATTTTTTAAAGAAAGGTTAGGAAGAATTACATTTGATTGGTCTATTAACTGGTGTCATTTGAGCCAGCATGTTATAGAGAATGATGAAAATCTTTTACCATGATTGTAGCTGCCACCACTATTCAACTTACCAAAGTCACAACTTCAGTGCTATGGTGAATCAGTGTATTGCACAGGATCAGACTTGCTAAGCATGTGCAACAATGGAGAGAGTCCAATTGACAGGTTCATATCTGTTGTAGCATGGAGCATATCTACCACTCGCCCTGTGAATTTTGGGGTTGCTCCTTATAATCCAATTCTTGGCGAGACACACCATGTTTCAAAGGGAAATCTTAATGTGTTATTGGAGCAGGTACATGCTTCTCATTTCCACATTTCCACATGGCCTCATTCTGAATTTTTATGAAGTAATGTTATTCATAAATTCTGCATCAGTTTTTTACCTTTTTGATGATATCAACCATCAATTGTATACTTTTTTGTTTGTTTATTGAAACTTGAAACGTGGATTTTGGCTTAGTTACTTTTTCCTTGATATCTTCCTATGTAATCACATTATTGGTTTATTTTTTGTATGCAGATTTCACATCACCCTCCAGTAGCTGCTCTCCATGCAACTGATGAGAAGGAAAACATTGAAATGATATGGTGCCAGCGGCCTGATCCAAAGTTTAATGGTATTTCACTATATTCATCCTTTTCTAGACTATTATCCATTTCAAAAATCAACTTTCAAATGTTTGCTCAAAAAAAAGTTTCATCTACGTGTGGTTGGTGCTGCAAAGATTTGTGACACTGATTAATTGATTAAATAAAACTGTGACCAGATATCAACAAAGAATCATTACTGAGGACATATTTTTCATATCATCAATCAGATATCAACAGGGGAAATCTAAGAATCAGTGTTCTAGACACACTTATTAGCAATCCTTTGTATCAAACACTGCAATTGATAATATCTAGTACCAAGGAAACTTCCATGTTGACAAAATTATTAGGAACTCAGTGTCAGTATTTATCTAATCTTTTAAAGATCTTTCTGATTTTAAAACCAGAAATGTGCATCACAATTTGAATTCTTGGATTTCTTAAATTCTTCACAAAGGATAATAAAAATAAGGTCCAAATTGAATAAACTTTTCAACAAGTACTTTTAGAAAATAAAGAAAAAAAATCAAACTTTCTCAAACTTAAAATTTCAACATTTTTGTTTGACATCTCATCAATAAGATGAGGAACATGCTTTGGCTTTAATTTGTGGGGGAAAAGATTATTTAGACATATACCTGAGCAAGTCAGTTTCAACTTTCATGTTCTAAATGTAGCCTCTGACAGCAAAGACTTACACATTTTTATGTCTGTGCTGCAAATTAAACATACAGGCAGATCAATTGAAGCTAAAGTGCATGGTATACGGCAGCTGAAGCTACTCAATCATGGTGAAACATATGAAATGAATTGCCCTCACCTTTTACTTAAAATTTTTCCAGTTGCTTCGGCTGATTGGTCTGGCACAGTTACCATCCGGTGCCAAGAGACAGGCCTAGTGGCTGAGTTATCCTACAGATCAAGTAGTTCCTTTCTAGGAATTGGAGGGAACCATAGAATGATCAAAGGAAAAATCCTTGACTCTTCATCACTAAAAGTTTTGTATGAAGTTGATGGTCATTGGGATAGGTATTATTTTCCTTCTAAACACATCTTAGAACTTTCACTTGTTTTTCACATCGTATCTAGTATAAGCACATAAAGTGCATAGTAGCAGAGAACAATATAAGAAGGAAATTTAAGTTTAACTCAAATTTACAAAACTTGTACGGTAAAATTTGCATCCATTTATATACATTTATATACTGTAAATTGATTTTATTTCTAATCGATTACTTTCAACAATTGGTTAACTTATTCAGCAGTTACATGGCTGTGCTATTTTCAAGAATGGTATTTTTCAACCAAGGTGCATGTTCTTATGGCTTTTGTTATGCAGGATTGTACAATTGAAGGATACAAATAATAAGGAAGTAAGAGTAATATATGATGCACAGGAAGTTCTGTCAGGTCTAGAAACACCAAAACTCAAGGATTCGGAGGTACTAAAAACTCAATGTGTATGCACATCAAATAATCAAACTTTATGTTCAAATAGTGATTGTGTTTTGTGTCATGTTTTCCTGATTGTGACATGAGATTTTATGTTGATCAGAGTGTATGGCCAACTGAATCAGCTCATGTTTGGGGAGAACTGAGTGAAGCCATAGTGAAGAAGGACTGGGAGAAAGCAAGAGAAGCAAAGCTAGAAATTGAGGAAAGACAAAGGAAGCTCTTGAGAGAAAGAGACTCAAAAGGAGAAACATGGGTTTCTAAACATTTTGTAGTATCTAACAACAAAGAAGGGTGGGAGTGTTCACCTATTCATAAGACTGTACCAGCTGCCCCCATCACAGCACAATAATTGTTACTGTTCCGTACTCAAAAGCAATGAAATACATTTTAGAAGAGAATGTTCATTGAAGAATTTAATTGTTGAATTAAGTTCTTGCCTAATAAGTTACCTGATAAGGGAGAATTTGATTAAAAAAAAATTAGATCTTTGGGAATCCAAGATTTAAAATGTTAGTTATCTATGTTTTAAATTAAGTTTTTCAGAGAATTGTTCGAATGAAAGAGATAAGAATATATATATATTTTTTTTCAAATTTTTAAATAATTAATAGATAAAAGTAATATGATTTTCTTATTATTAGATAATTTAATATGATAAAGAATATTTATTTTTGTAAAATCTATCACATTACTTTTAAATTCTCAAGAAACTTATATAAATCTTTCAAGAAATATTTATGACAAATCAAACAAATTTTAGTCGTTTGCACATTAAAAAAAAGACTCTGTTTGTATAGTGTAAAGTTTTATGATGGTGTTTAATAACAAATCACCTTTTATGCTAAACTTGTTACATTTTATGGAAGATAGTTTAAAAATCACACCAGTAGTGATTTGTAATTGATTAATTATTAATTTATAATTACTTTATTTTCTATACATATTTTTTTTTTCATAACAATTTTATGTTTTCTGCAATGGGAAATTATGTTTTTACACCTACCAATAAAAAGAACCATTTAACACTTCAATATATTAGTATCTTAATTATATTTTTATTTTTAAGCTAAGATATTCATAAATACAGTTCTATATTATTAAAAATAAGTTGTAAAGTGGGTTTTTTTAAGGAATAACATGTGCATGAAGTTTTTCCATCGATCCCAAAACAATAGATATTAGATAATCCTAGATGAAATCATTTTTCTTTGACAAGAACTATATCCTTTTCAACACTTCTTTTAGGTTCATCCAAGAGAACTCAGAAAGAGGGTGGTTTATAAATTTTGGTCCATTATTAATTGTTGTGACCATTTCAAAGAAAAATATGAATTCCTCAACACATTAGCTCACGAACTACTCGTCACTTTCATATCAATGACATCTCTTTCCAAAAGATGGAACACTTCTTCAATAGCCTTGGAACCTGAGTCATTTCCCTTCTGCCATAATAGAACACTTCAGAGACAAGTAACCACTGACCAAAGCATGTGAAAAATGTAGATTATACATAGATACATGTTGAGAAATTATTAAAATTAGCTAAAAAATAATTTATACAATACCAAATCTTAAATTTTATCATATATAAAAAATAAATCTATATTCAGCTATATTCACCTTTCCAGAGTCCCAATTCAGTGCTATGGTGAATCTCTATATTCCACAACTTCAGACATGCTAAGAAGGTGCTACACTGGACAGAGTCCACTTGCAGTACTCATGTGAGTTGTAGCATGAAGCATATTGTTAAGTTTGTAAGGAGGGGTATCGTTGGGGAGATACAAACACCAATGAGATCTAGGTCCAACCACATAAGACATTGACACCACTCTTAATCCAAAACTTTAAGGCGATGAGTTTATGGGTCTTTATTTTTATATAGTATTCTATTTTCTCATTTCTAGCCAATATGGAACTTAGACTCACACTTGGATTCCTAACACATATCCACCACATCCCGCAATTTTTTGGAGTTGCCCCCTACAACCCCACTCTTGGAGAGACACATCATGTTTCCAAAGGAAATCATAATGTCTTACTAGAGCAGCACATGCTTTTGCATTCTGTTACAAGCTCAATGTGGTCACAAAATTATCACATTTGATCAATCGTTACATTCTCATAACCTTTAAGCTTAAGCCTCTCATGTCTTGTGTAATGGACAGATACTTTTCAGTGAGTATTGTTCTGAATTTACTTGTTTTCAGGTTTCACACCACCCTCGTTTGTCTGCCCTGAAGCAACTGATGAGAAAGAAAACATAGAAATCATTTGGTTCCCGTATCCCTTTCCAATGCTTATGTATCCTTCTCATTCTCACTTAAAGAAGGTATTTTCATGGCACACTTTAAGTTCTTGCAGAAATCCCAGCACGTTATTGTAAAAGAAATGTTACTTTAAACCAATCAAACCAACTTTTGATTGCTCTAGTTCCAATTAAAACATGAAAGAGTTCAAAATGAAAAGTAGTAGGCGAAATCATGAGGTTTTATTTTCATGCATATGTCAGCTCAATAACAAGAACAAAATGCATGAGTTGGCAGGTGTTCTTGAGTTCAACCCAAGATCTTGTTGTGTATATTTAATCAGAGTGTGTGGCCAACTGAATCAGCTCTTATATGTAGTGAATTGAGCCAAGCCATCCAAAGAAAAGACTGGGAAAAAAAACAAGAGAATCAAAGAAAGCTGTGGAGGAAAGACAAAGGGAGCTATTGAGAGAGCGAGAAACTTATGTTCCTTAACATTTGATTCTGTCTCAATGCAAAGAAGTGGTCTGGGACTGTTTTACCTATTCAAAAGTGGGCCCCTTCATCTCCTTGTAACCTTGTAATTTGCCGTTTTGTTTATATTAGCCACTAGTCCCACTACTACATTATAACTACTATTTTATAAAAGTAGCCATGTGAGAGTTTTTGCCAAAGTCATCATTAAAAAAAGAACAAAGAAAAGTCTATCTGATATTGCACACTCCTTATTGGATTTGGTGTTCAGAAGGAAGAAATTATGCCTATGATACAAGTTTTTCTACCTGAATCAACAAAAATTGAGTTTGATCCTTTTTCTTTCCCTTCAATCAGACAACCAAATTATCGTATCAGTTGCTAAAAAAGTTATAAATTGTTTGTGTTGTGTTGTGTATTGTATCCTAATTTGCAATCCACTACCAGAGATTTCTCTTCATCTGATTGCTCCATTAATTTTAATTGCAAGACACATTTTCAGTAATCAAAGATTGTTCATGAATTCTGCAAACTGAAATATCAAGTGCTTAATCATTTGGATCATAAATACAAAGAAGAATTATACACAAGAAAATATCAAGTGTAACTGTCTCAAATTTCAATTTTTTCCCTTGTCAAAAGATAATCAAACCACCTAACATGTGTCTTCTTCCTTCCTAATTTTACCTCAATTCAAGGTCTTTCAAACATCAAATATGTTCTTGCAAATCTGACTCACTTCTCCGATTGAAAGACTTCTCTCTGATGGTGTCCAAGATAGGTTTCCAAGGCTGCACTCTACACGGACTTCGCTCAACCACACCAAGCCTCCCAGGACTCCTTGAAGGCGAATTCCAAACATTGTTCAACCCTTGTTGGCTTGAGAAAGGACCATCTTTGAGAGAAGACCCTTTGCTGGTTTTTGCTATTGCAGTGAGCCTCTTTGCAAGGGAAGCCAAATCCACAGGAGAAACATCAGCTTGAAGGATTGAGTACGGTAGCATGAAGTAGACATTCCCAGGTTGAAGTTCTGTGTCTCCATTCAATGGTTTTGAACAAGGTGAAAGAAGCTGAAGTGAGGTACAAACAAAGTGCTTTGGACAGGTGCCAGTGAGTTGGCTCACAGAAATTGGGTTCTCAAAATCCTCCACATATCCACTGAGATGAACCAAACGGACATTGTTGGTTGTGGAGGATGGTTTGGAAGAAAAACAGGCTCCCATATGTGACTCTTTCTTGGTAGATGATGATGAAGAATGAAAGGGTAAAGCTAACTACTAAGTTTGTACTTATTATGTATGACTAATGTTAATTTACTATATAGTATACACAACTGGGGTTTGATTATTGATGCGTGGAGGGATAAATTTCTAGTATTTTTTTGCCTAAGCAGCCTTTTGATAAAATGAAATAGACGGTTATCGGTAACCTAAGCAGTGAATTTTCTGACTGATTCCTTGTGTTTATCTTCAACTTCATTCAAGGACTCAAAAGGGTGGCCATTTAATAAAAGTGCTTCTGCATGAAAACACAAGCTGAAGCCTCATGTGGACAATAAAGGCATTTATACATGTTAGTTTAAGTGAGAAACTCTCAGTGGCATTTTTTCAAACACCATAATTTCTAACCCAACCGTATGAAACGGGGTAATTGACCAAATAGACCTGCAAAATGCTATCTTCAAGCGTTGAAACATTCAAAGCAGAGCCAAATTAGTGACTGTAATCATGCAATGAGAAGTAAACTCAAGAATGAAAAGACTTTAATGGCATAATTAGCATTGGTTTTTGATTTTAGATTTGGATGAAATGGATGTATCTTGTACGTGAGGTTAGGGTGAGGAGCATTACCAATGATAGCTCTCAGAAAATGTGTTGGTGGGTCCCTTTTGTTTGAGGGAAATATAAATTCAACAGAAGAGAGTGTACTTAGAACACGAGGTCTTGACTGAAGTGTTGGAAACGCTAACTTTTCGTTGTGATTTTACAGTGCATGACTCTGACTCTTTTGGTTTCATGCTACTTAACTTCATGTTGGAGTGCTACCTTTTGTTTTGTGCCATGTTCATGCTCTCTAATTTGTGTGGTGTATAATCTTATTGTGCATGCATTTATTGGGAGAAAATTTTAGACTGTTTCAAAAATATATGACAAGAATCTAAATACGAGTTAAAAGTTAATATTTAAGAAAAATTAAGATCGACAAGTATTATGTTCTAAGATTTACTATCTTTCCGCACCGAATAGTCTTATGTATTATTTAGAAGTTGAGTTCTTGAGATCTTGAATAATTTAAATATCTCTTTCTATTCTCATTCTTTATACTAACTTTAAAGAATAAATTTTATAGAAGTTAAGATCTAAAACAGTTTAAATATCATTTATTTTTTTATATTCTTGTGTGTCTTTTAAAAATAAAATTATAATGATTTATGATATTCATGACTTATTCTTATTTATTTTATAAATATAATATATTTTGAGAAAATGTGGTTGTAAATTATAATAATATTTTTAATAATCACGTAAAATAGAAAATTGAAATGCTATCTTGAAATTAGTGATTCTCAATTTTTTTGAATGTTATTTAATTTCCTTTTAAGAGAGAAAAGAAAAAGCAAGGTTTGGTTTCTTTGACTTTTCCTTGATCCTGACTTTTTCTTGATGGATAAATTTTGAGACAATGACTTGTGTCAAGGAAGAAAACTTTGTCACACATTAATTTATATAAACCTCTTAATTAAAAGTTCATATTTAATAAAACAATCTTCATAAATTAGTCTACTTTCACTCATTTACAGCTTAACTTTAAATATTTATTTACTTATCAATTTATTAAGAAGTAATGTGTGTATCATGTAAGACACTAAAACTTATATTATCTTGTACACATTATAAATGAATTAATAAATAAATTAAACAGATATAATGTGTAATAAACATCTTAATTTCAAAATCAAAAATAAAAACTAATCTAAATTATGTAATTCAATTTACCAAATCCGTTCTATGTACTACAAATTAGAGATCTTCATAATGATTATTTTTTCTTTTGTTTATTGGCACAATTGAGATAATTTCTTATGTATAATAAAAAATAATAATGTACGGTTGTCCTTTTGTTTTTGGCTTTTGATCTACGTCTCTTAGTTTCTACGTATCTTCCAATGTGATTTAAACTTGTTTAATTACTTTATAAGTTACTTGATACGATAAAGTTTCCAATTTGTTTTGGATTAATAAAAAGTTGGAGATGTTATTTTATAATATTTGATTTCTCATTCAAAATTAGGAAATATTATTTCCTTTTAATTTTCTCTATTTATATGTATCGTATGATTATTCTTGTGCGAGCTGAAAATATTTTTTTTTCTTAGTTAAAATAATTTTGTCTACATAAATAGTTAAAGATAATATCGAATTAAAGTGTCATGGTTGAAAAGATGAAGTTGGGAATCAGTGAGGAAGGGTATTTTGGTCCTTTTATCTGTTAGTTTTGAGGTGTAGTTACTAATTGGGGAGGTGTAGGAAGCAATATTCTTCCAAAATGCGCTTCTCCCTGCACCTCCAAGACCTTTTCTCCATCCCCAAAATTTACTATTATGTCTTTCATTAATATACAGGTGAAAATAGGCATTTACTGCATCGCCAACTCCTCTGCACCCAAACAAACAACATGAAATCTTTATGAAACACATGCTGGCATCCGTTTCACACCATTTTGAAATGGATTACGTAATCCGCTTCGGAAAAAAATTGAAAATTTTTTGGAAACGGAATACGAATTCCGTTTCATAAAAATGTGAAACGGATTCTGTAATCCATTTCACATTTTTATGAAACGAAATTCGTATTCCGTTTCCCAAAAATTTTCAATTTTTTTCTGAAACGGATTACGTAATTCGTTTCGTAAAGATATGAAACGAAATTTGAATTCCGTTTCACCAAGTTCCATGTACTTTTTTGTAATATGTGATTAAATATATTATATATATATATATATATATATATATATATATGTGTGTGTGTGTGTGTGTGTATGTGTAGGATTTCGGAATTGAATGAGAATCGAGAAATGAGAGGTGTTTTCAGCACATTGAACTAGAAGAGGCATTTTTAATCCAAATTACGTGTGAGAGTGCCTATGGGTTTTTGCTTTATGCATCTCTAATTTTAAAGGAACAAAATTACTTCAAAATAAGCCTGCCTAATTTTTTTTTTTTTTCAATTCAATGTTGGAAACATGAATAAATAATACAAGTTTGGGGCCTTCTCCCTGCACCCCAAAAGATTCTTCTGTACCCCCCAAAATGTCTCTTATACCCTTATTGATTAGCAGTGAGAGAGTGGGTGAAAGTGCGTTCGACGCAGTAAATTTCATTTACTGCGTCACCAACTCCTGCACCCCCAAACGTTATTTCTTCGGCTCCGTTTCGTTTCTTCTCCACCCCGACATTCATTTAAAATTTTTCTCTCATTCTCTGTACTTCGTGGTCCCTCAAAGTTCTGTGCTTCGTGGTCCCTTATAATTTCTCTGTCATTCCTTCATTGTCTCTGGTTCTTGGTCCTGGTTTGTATGACTTTCCTTTATTCTTTTTTAAGGAATGTTATTTATTCTTTGACTCACTCTCTTCACTCACTGTCTTTACTTTTGTGCTTCTTGTGATCGAAGGTTGTGTCGTTCTTTGAAGGAAGGTGGTTGCAAGGAACTCCGTTATCTTCTCTAAGTGGTAGTTTCCATCATCAGGTTAGCCTTCCAGGTTAAATTTTTTGTTTTTCTGTTTGCATGCTTCTGTGAAATACAAAAGCCGTTTCATAAAAAAATCATAATGTATGCGAAATGGAATACAGATTCCGTTTCATAAACCTGTGAAACGGAATACAGATTCCGTTTCATAATACTGTGAAACGGATTCTGTAATCCGTTTCATAATTTTTTATGAAACGGATTACAGAATCCGTTTCACAGTATTATGAAATGGAATCTGTAATCTGTTTCATAAAAAAATTTGCAAATTTTTTTATGAAACGGAATACAGATTCCGTTTCATAATACTATGAAACGTATTTTGTAATCCGTTTCACATGCATTTTGATTTTTCCATGCTAAAATTACACCCCACCCCATTAATTTTAAACCTTACTCTCATGTTCGTAGCTGGTTCTGGGATGCTACCTTTGTTAATTTAATAAGGATTTTCTTTTTCTCTGGGAAGAGGAATCCTTTTCACAATTTTTGAAATGGAAAGTGTATGCCGTTTCCGAATCGTATTCACAAATTTATGAAATGGAAACTGTATGCCGTTTCTGATATATAGACTTCACCTTCCTCCGACACGGAGTACACAATCCGTTTCCCTAAAAATAAATAAAAATGAAACGGAATGTGTCTTCCGTCTCCCAAATCTCTCTCTCCCATGCACAAACCCTAAACCATCAATCATGCACACACCCCACTATGTGTTCCTTTACCAATTCAAATTCAATCATTAATACTCTTCTCTCCACCTCTCCAAT
>Ga0214544_1003439_pt1 | contig 32725 bp, 19 predicted proteins | sample CNSS3metaG_FD_160074 | JGI IMG/M metagenome (GOLD analysis project Ga0214544, IMG submission 160074) | Root nodule microbial communities from cowpea collected in UCLA plant growth center, Los Angeles, California, USA - CNSS3 | ecosystem: Host-associated > Plants > Roots > Nodule | place: USA...
TTAAATTAATATATTTTTTATATATATATATATATATATATATATATATATATATATATATATATATATATATATATATATATATATATATATATATATATATTATGTTTAGTGACAAACACAGTGAGATAATAGGTAGAGATGAAATATTCTATCGGTATTTCATAGGGTTGCAAAGTAAGTTAATCTAGTTTACATTAATTGGTTCGTTATAGATCAAGTTAAAAGTCATTTAATAATTTGGTAAGTTAAAAATGTCTCCACTCACTATGAGTTTGTTGTTTAAGTAGGTTTATTCATTTAAGTTTTTTTTTTTTCTTCTTCTAAACGACTATATATATTTGTTGCATTATAATATAAGTGGATGGACTTCACTTATCTATTCACTTATTTCACCGCCCATTATTATAAAGATAGTAAAAATCAAAGTCACAACTTATATTATTAGATAATCAAATACATTTAAACATAATTAATTGAACAATATTTTATACTTTAAAAAATTAAATTGTCAATTTACAATATTAGAAGTTACATAAAATAGAAAACAACACAATAAGGAAAGTTGAATTGTGTTTCTAAAATTTCCCGGTCTATATCGTTTGAAGATATTTTATTAGACAATTTGTTTATGTAGATCAAGTTATCTAACCAATGTTTTTTCAAGTTGAATTCTAAAGATTTTTCTTTCTTTTAGGTAGTTTGACAAATATAATATGCAATACAATCAAGGAAAAAAAGAAATGCTCGGTCAATTTTATACCAATTTGTCTAATATGTTCAATTATTGACCAACTGGTTAAATTCCAGTAAATAGACTATAATTGCGAAGTAAAATCAAGTATTTTTTTGATTCTTGACCACTTTAGTCTGACTTTGTTCAAGTATTTTTTTCGTAAGTCACTTATGGTTAATCAATTATTCTTTTAATAAGTCAATTTTGACTCAACCTAATATTCTTTTAATAAGTCACTCCTAGCTTAACTCAAATATTCTTTCAATAAGACATTCTTGGCTCAATTAAGTATTTTTTCAAGAAGTTACTCTAAACTCAATCTAAATATTCTTTTAACAACTAGAGATGATAGTGTCTTTGAATATATATAATATTTATGCTCTTTTTACTGGTTTGCCAAAATGAACACAAACAATGTTCTTATTTAACTTGTTATAACAGAGGGAAAATTGAGCAGTTTCAACAGTTTGCAAACAATGGTTATTCTTCATATGTTCTTCTTCAAGGAGTGTCAATCTGAAGAGATATTTGAAAAAGCCTGTATTTGGTGTAATTCTCATTTAGGAGTATACCGTGAACTTACGTCACAAAATGAAACTTCAGAAATAAATGTTAGCTCATTATCTATTTGTTCTTATCGTATTATTGTCACCAATCACGTATCAGACGTAATAAAAATGTATATATGATGTTTTATCATTTGTTGAATGAAGCACTCATGATATGTACAACGTCTATCAAACACATCTTCATGTTCTAAGTTTTATTAAGCACTTAATCAAAATAATATGGTGTTAAAATTTTGCTTTAACAGAAATAGTAAATAATTACATCAAAAGAGCGATGAAAAAAAATAATAATACAGGATTATTGTTTTGTAAGTTATAGAAGAGCACACCTCTAGCTAAACTTGAATTTATTTAACCACAGGTTAAGTAACACGAATTCAGTTGGATTCATTTAAAAAAAAAAGTATATATTTTTAATCTTTCCCAATTCAAACCCATAAAAACCTGATTGTCTCACAAATTTAAATTCATGGCATCTCTAATATTTTATAAAAAGGGATAATAGTAAGTCCCTCAACTTTCATTAAGTCTACTCATAATACAATTTTATCACTAAATTTAACATCTTTTGATAGTGCACATTTCTTTATGAAAACGTTTTGGCATATGAATAAAGAGAAACGAGAAAATGGATAATTTATCCTCTCACTCTTTTTTTAAGTTGTAACATACTAACTTTGCATCTTTCACAAGTCAAAAAGAACATTTTCTCCTAATTATGTAAGCTCATGTATACACCATGGACACTAGTACCAAACTTAGTAAAATGATGCTATTAATAGCCTTATATACAAACGTTAAATTTTATATATCCAATTGATAGATTGTTTTATTTTTTATGAAATGAATAAAGTTTATAAAATTTGATAAATTAAAGAATATTTTTTACATTTTATTATAACAAAGTATATATTATTTTAATATTGGTAATTTTTTACTATTTAAAATAAATAAATATATAATAATAAAAAGAAGGAGGAGGAAAAAAAGTATGTTTTTCATAGTTTTAGTTTTGTACTTTCAAAATAATGAATTAATTCTAAATTTTTTAAGAAGTAAATTTATATATTCTCTTAATTTTGTGATGGTAAAAAATCATTATTAAATAAATGTTAAATTTAAATTCATATAGTTTAAAATTGATTAAAATCTGATGACTTTATTAGAACTATGTTTTTAAAGAGTATTATGAAGGGCCAAGGAAAACAAATATGTATATAATATGTATTTAGCCATAATTTCTTAATTGAGGAAGGTGTACTAAAAAAGTTATTGTTGAAAATTAAGGATAAAAATGAGTTCATTATCTCATCTAAGGTATTATCTTGTATAGTGTTGGAAGTCTCACATTGGTTAGAGATAAGAAAATTTCATAATATATATAAGTGAGGTGCAAATCTCACTTTACAAGTCGATTTTTGCACCTTACAAGCCGATTTTGTTTTTTGCACCTTACAAGCCGATTTTGTAGGGTTAGTTAGGCTTAAAATCCACTTCTAACATATTGAGTTTAACTTTTTTGTTTTTATTGTTTTTCTTAAAAGAAGCTTAGGCAAGTTAAGGAAGGAAAATAAATACAAGTTAATCTTGACCTTATTTCTTTATAAGATATGAGATTTATATGGGTATGAAATAAATAACAAGTTTCTTATTCGAGGATAAAGGAGGTAGGAGTGACCTAGAATTTCATCCCATGTAGATGACATCCGTAAAATACTTTTACGGTCAATCATCATATTCATATTATTAATTACTTTGATATGATTCATATATAATCCACAATTTTTATCCCTAATTTCTCTTTAAAATGTTAACTCTTATTAATTTTTAATTATTCACAATTATGGTCTTAACTTTCTTCTCAATTATGATCCCTTAGTTTGTTATCCATAACTTTGTCCGTTTTTCAATTTAATATATTAAATCATTATCAAAGTACATTTATGCAAGTGCTACTCATTTCAGTCTTATGTAAGTAACCATTGTCATGTTTTTTCTACCCATTTTATTGTGTCATATCTAAAATAACAAAAAATTAATGATCAAAAAGCTATAAAAGTAAATACTAAATATTAAATACATTAAAAATTCAAGAAGTAAAATTGCAAAAAAAAAAAGAGTTAACTAAAATAATTTATTTTTATAAAATATAGACATGAAAATTATACTTTATTCTTAGGACTCATAATAAATAAAATGTTTTGATGTGCTTTCTTCTTTTCTAAGAACGAGGTGTCCTCTCCTTTTTTAATGTTCAAGATACAAACTTCTTTTGTTCGTTGGGATCATTGGAGTAGGGGTGGTAATGCGGGTCGACCCGGTCCGCATAAGGCCCGTACAACACGAGCTGGCCCGTCCCGCCCGCACACTTTATGCGGGCTGCAAACACTGCCCCGCCCCGCATATTCCTTGGCCAGCAGGTCCGCGGACTGACCCGCTTTTCTTTTTTATTTTTTTATTTTTATTTATTTATTTTTTATTTTTTTTAATTTTTATGATAAAACTTTCAATGTATAAAAATTGGGAAACTTTAAGAAGTTCACAAAATTAAGTAAAGACTTTGGAGAATTGGATGATAAATTGATAATTCAACATTTTCATCATATTCATACTATGAGATACACAATGTATTTTTTAAATTTTAGCACATTAAAAAATACATAATACTTGTCTTTTTCAGTTATACAAGAATTTGAAACATTAATGCAAGAGTCCATAAAAAAAGTAATTAATATACACAAGTGCAAGTTTTTTTTCTAAATTTTATGCGGGCTGCAGGCTTATGCGAGCCGGGCCACTGCGGGCCAGCAGGCTCACTATCCTGGCCCGCCCTGCGTTTTTTTCGCGGGCCTATGGACCGGCCCGACGGGCCAGGCCCTAATTGCCACCCCTACACTGTAGTAATGTGTATTAGGACACAAAGGTTAGTTAGAGAATAAAATACTAAATGTGTAATCAATTAATAGTGTTAATGCATGGAACAAAAAATGTGAGAGGATACTTCTCTAAATATCGGTGTATTTTTATATTTGTGCTTTTGTCAACAATTAATGTATGCATATGGGAGTATCACACATTGATGGGATTTGTTGCAATTCAAAGATTGTACAAATGAGAACATGGCTGAGAAAGTTCTTCTAATGAATTTTTTTGGGTTGAGAGTGGTGTCAGTGTCTTATGTGATTCGGCTCAGATCTCATTGGTGTTGTTCTCCTCAGTGAAACCCCTATGTAAAACCTCACAAGTGGTATCAGAGCCGATGGTTAAAACCGGCTCAAACGAGTGCAGTATGGTCTTAGTATCGAAAGTCTTCCTGGCAAGGGTCCCAGGTAAGGGTTCCAGGTAAGCGTGTCCCGTTAAGAATAACGGCGGTACAGAAAAGGGCAGAAAATGAGTACTTGTGGTTGGGCAGCTTCCGCTGGAGGGGGAGTGTACCAATGTGGTTGAAGGGACTCACCCTTGAGGGGGAGATTGTTAGGAATCCAAGTGTGAGTCTAAGTCCCACATTGACCAGAAATGAGAAAGTAGAGCACTATATAAGAATAAAGACCCATAAACCTAACGCCTTAAGGTTTTGGGTTGAGAGTGGTGTCAGTGTCTTATGTGGTTAGGCTCAGATCTCATTGGCGTTGTTCTCCCCAGTGAAACCCCCTCTGTAAAACCTCACACGAAAGTGGGTACCATCTGACTAATTAAAGATCAAGGTTAGTATCTTATTATGATTTATGTATGTTAGATTTATGATTCTTTTTAGGATGTTTCTCTAAATTAAGTTTATCCCAAATTAGTATAAACCTAATTATGATTTTAGGAATTCTTTTATGAAATTGATATGAACCCTAATTATACTTTTTTCCAAATTATTATAACCCTTAATTATGAAATTTAAGGATTTTGTGTTTTCCATTGCCTATGGTACTTTTTTTTTAAGTTTTGAATTTATACCGTGTTGCTTATTTAATTAAAGTGGTATGAGTTTTGTTATGTCTTGCATTGTGATAATTGTGATTTTTGAATATAAATTTTATTTTTTTTCTAAATAGGTGAGATGTGATAAATTTATATTAAAAAGATTATCATAAAGAGTAAAAAAATTGATTCTTGTTTTGAAGAAGAAGGTTTGTGATAAAGATGAAAAAAAAAAGGCATATATGTTAACTAAACTTTTTATGAGAACCAAGAATTCAAGACAATGAAAATCAAATCTCTAAAGTTTCTAGAGTTATATATAATGAATTTAAAAATTCATTAGAACGTGATCCGGGAAAAACGTCTTCAAATTTGACAATACCCACCAAATAAAATTGATGAGGTACAAAGAGTTTATTTAAAATAATATTCATAGTTTGGTATCATGATATAATAGCATGATATAATAACATGATATAATAGCAAATAATAGTCATATTTTTTTGAATTATACTATTATGTGTGTTTGTTTTAAACAGAGGAAATGAAAAGAAAAAATGAAAAACTTTTATTTATAACTAAAAAAAATTATATATAACAAATTTAATTTGGTACCCCTAAATATTTTCTCCAAATTTATATTTTCTCCAAGTTCCGTCACTAGTCATGAGTTATAAACGTGACTTTGTGTGTGAATTTGCATATGAGAGCAATGTCTCAAATATTTCTACATTTTTATAGTATAAGATCAAGTTATTTGTTCGATGGTTGTCATTAGTAGGTGATGATTACATTTTTACTCACATTTATAACATCTCACCTTTGCTTTATTGGAGTGTATTCGAGATTGATTTAACTAGATTTTTTCCAATTTGTATTATTTAAGCTTCAATGAGAAACTCTAATCTATGAAGTACGATTTAAGGGATCATATATGTACTAAGTGACTTTAATAATTGAATTCACACATACTCTATGAATGTTTTAACATGTGTTGATAATTAATTATTATCTTTTACTGGAATTCTTGTTCGTTTGCTTTTAGCAATCTCTTGTATGCTTAATTCAAGAGGTTAAAAAATATAAATATGAAACGTATAAACTTGAAGACATGAGAAATACTTAATGTGCTTACATCATTTGTTCTTTTTTAGTTCTAATTTTTTTCTTTTGTTGTTTTTGAACAATGGTTGATAATTTGATCCTGGTTTCTAATTAAAGTTCTTATTAATTTGTTAAATTTTAATGATCTCTTGTTCACTTAATTCAAGAGGTAGAAAATATAAATCTCAAAGCTTCAGTATTTTTATATGACAAAAAAAAAATGAAGTATTTTTTCATTGTAATGTAATGTAGATAGTTCATATTAGTTCTTAATATTTTGTCGATAACAAATGAGGATCTCAAGATGTTATGGATTATAAATCAACTTTCCACCTCCACATTTCTTAGTGTTCTTATCACCACATCATCATTCTAACCTTGGTGTTAATGTTTTGTTCTTAATATTTTCGCTAAGCGTTTCACAATTTTATCCTAGCTAATTTTTTCTCATTATTGTACATATTATAGTTCTTCTTTAGCCGATTAACTTTTGTTGTTCATTGTGTTTTGGATAGATACAATTTAATTAATCTTTTTAAAAATGTTACTCAGCACATAGTAGACACCAAATATTCTTACAAAAGTCAAATTAACTTCCGCAAAACCATGTTGCCCTAACTTCTTTTATGACCGAGGTGTTCTCTCCTTCTTTGATGGTCAAAGACATGTTCTCCCTTTATACGTGTGCAAAAATACATTAAATACACTAAATACGTAATCAATTATGTATACTTTGATATTCTCACCTAATTATACTATTTTTAATAATTTTTTATCTATATCAATTTCGGAGGTATCATTACATCAATTTTAACTTTTAATTAATTATTTTATACAAATTAATAATTATCTAAGTGTTTACTAATATTTCCCCAAAATGTATTAATTAATAGTTCACAAATTCTATTACGTCGAATATAATTAAAATGGCGTCGAATTAATTTATGTAGATAATTAAATCTATTTATCATATAAAAATTTGTGATAGACATCTTGATAGGTTTATATATATATTTTCACATATATGGGTTATATTCATCATAAGCATGGTTATGGATATTGAGAGATTGTGGTTCTATATGGTTATATGACATTAGTCTTACACATATAAGACCTTAGACACCACTTTTACACCAAAATCTTAAGGTAATGTTGTTATGGGTCTTTATTGTTATATAGTGTTTAACTTTGTCTTTTCTATCTAATGTGGGACTTTTTGACTTACAGTTGGACTATTCCCAACTTAATTTAACTTAATTTGTCAAAGGGTAAGAGCATGGATTCTCTTGAGAAAAAGTATAACATTTTTCTGGAAAAAGTCCACAGCATTGCTACTGCTACACTTGATTAAGTAATATTATTTTCAAATTTAAATCATACACATGGAAAAGCCCAGGATAATCATTTGTGGATAAAATTCTCATTTATGTGCGGTCGTAAACTTCTCAAAACAATTATTTTTTTCTCTCTAATTAATAGCATAAATAAAAGAACCTCCCCAATCATATTTTTTTATATATATAAAATTCGGAATTGCATTCGATTATTCACTTTAAGGACAAATTTGTGATCAGAATATATGTCTTGGGAATATATTTATCACTTAATTGAAAATACACGACTCAGTCTTATATATTATCCTCTCCCTAAATCTCTAATTTGACTTTGTTCTGAGATTTTATTCTTGACTGAAGGAAAGTTTCAACATTTGGCTTCCTAAACAAGGAGTGAAGAGAAACTTTTTTTGTGGTTTATATGCATATTTTAAAGGGTAAAGTTTCTAATAATTTGCTCTTCCAATTAACAATCATGGCTTAGAGCATAAGGGTGCATATACACTAATGGTGTGGATAAGAATAAACATAATTGTTGAAGATTGGTATCTCAAAAAAGCTTTTGGGAAGAGAATATAGACACTGCCAAGACAATGCCACAAAACCAATCACAATTTAGTTGTGTGTGGTTGTGCATAATTAGGTCTAAAGTATAATAGTTTATGCAAAACCTTGTTATTTGACACATGTCTTTCTTTCTCACAATCATTGTTTATTCTTTGAAGCAATGACCAATTATAGCAGTAATTTAACCATGTGCCTTTTGGTTTCTTGCAAGAGTCACATTATTTCCCTTTTTTTTTTTTTTACTGAGGAAATATTGTGTGTGCAAGATGTGAGAATTAAACTAAAAGAATGTGTCAGATTCATCACTAACTGCTATGATTTAGCACAGCTTATTCTATACATGTAAATGAAAAATACAAAAGAAACCTAAAAGGATAATTATTATCCTTTATGAGATTAACTGCGAAAGCTTTCCACAATGGAAAAGTAATGACTTTAAAATACAATATATTTGTACACTGAAAACATAAGTGTTCGAGTCCTTTTACCCCATGTGTACAGCAAAAATGGTTCAATATCATTAGAAGTGAATTAAATTTATGTTTTTGCGGATAAGTTTTGTTTTCAAGTTTGGAAAGCTTCTCACTTTTAAAAAAAGTTGCTCCGAAGTTCCTAATATTTATAATCAATTCACTATTTTAAAATAATTTTTAAGAGATCGTATATATAATATATGTATGACTAATTAATAGATATATATTTTAAATTAGTTTTTCAATTAAGTTAGATCCAAACTAAAATTTTATAATATAATGTGTCCTTATAAGTTAATACTTATAAGTTAATATTGGTATATGTGGTTTTAGTTTTCATGAGCTTCATCCTTTTTCTTCTTATAGTCTTTGTGTTTTTTACTTTTATCTTGATGCACTACTAGAAAAATATTATTTAACTAACAAATTTAGTTAAAAAATAATGTGATTATAAATTGTCACTGAAATAATCACATATTTGAATTGATTTTAAATTAGTGATCGAAATAACGATCGATTGTCTTGTTAATAATATTAGTTTACATGAACATTTTATGATGATAATTTAACATTCAAGTCAATATTTGGAAAATTTGATCGAAAGTTGTAAATATGGTTTTGTTTCAAGAATAAGTTAATATTTCACTTTGAGATACTCACTTTTTTTTGTATTATTCTTGTTATGTTTTTATGTATACGAATAATTATAATAGACTTAAGTATCTTCGAATCATGATTGTGATGTTGTTTTATGTATAATGCTACTAATTCTATGATTATGTGATAATTCTGACAGCAACTTACTTAATATGTGATTGTCTGAGAATAATTGGCCGAAAGGAATTTCAATTTGCTAAGAGTGTCTGAAATAAGTTTGGTCAATAATGTAAAAGTATATATAAAAATCTAGCTTGTAAATTATATTTTAAATTTATAATATATAAATTAAAATGTATATTTAACAGTTTTTTTATCTGTTTATTATTATGATTATTTAACTTTCTTCTCTAAAGGTTATATAGTTAGGTTTTAAAATTTGAATTAATTTAATTTTTTTCATCAAAATTTATGGTGAGATGGTATAACATTTATAACTTATTTTATGTATGTCTTTGTCAGTAAATCAAGTTTAACTCATGACCTGTAATTTATTGTTCTATCATCAAATTAATTTAATAAAAAGAAAATCATACATATTAACTTGTTCAACAGGAAGATAAATTTTAAAAATAATTATAAAAATAAGAAAAGAAAAACTATTAAACCTAAGATGACCATATATAGAAGGATACATCATTTAGACTTTTAAAGCTGATATTAATTCAAACTTAAATTTGAAAAAAGAATTAAGAAATGAATGAAGTAATACAAAATCAATTTTTGAAAAAGATAATAATATTTTGACAACTTTTTCTTGTGACCTGAGATGATATCTTTTAAGTGATCATGAAATATAAAAAAATAATAGAAAAAAATGAAAAAAAAATTAGAAAATCATTTAAAAGATGTTATCATAGATTGTAAGTGAAAGTTATCAAAATCTAATCGTTAGAAAAATAGGACTTTTGAAGCTGAGATGAATTGAAACTTAACTTTGAAAAGAAGAATTAAGAAATGAAGGAAGTAGGATTAAAATGTATTAAATTGTTAGGGGTGTTGTAATGATGATTTTGATAGGGTTTTGATAGTTTTTGTAAGGGACATGCATGCTGATTCTTCCATCCCCACCATCACCCTTCAAATCAGGAATGCTTTTTTCAACTTTATAAACGTCACCACAAACTAAAAGACAACCAAGCTTTAAACCCTAGTTTAATTACTGTGCAATAATATTGCACTTTCGTTGCACCTGTGCGTTTCTCAGAGAAAAAGAGACACTACTATGATTGGTGGGGTTTTATATGCAGACACCATGTGGAAACCAACATGCTTTCGTTGCTCTTCCTTTACTACCCTTCGCCTGCACAAACTCAATATATTATTCCAGTTAATATAATATTTAAGAGTTATTAACTTAGTAATACAAATTGGAAAAGAGATATTATGATTTATGTTTTTTTACTAATTATTGATAAAATTAAAAATCTTGATATTTGTTTCAGTTTTTCTTTTCTTAGCTTTTTTCGTTAGGATTAACTATTCCATCTCAAGCATTGTTTGTTTTAGTAAATTTTTGTTACAGTTTTTATTAATAAAAGGTATTTCAGATAGTTAAACAAGTAAAATGTATTTAAATTGTCTTATAAATTGACTTTTAAGTGATGAAAACTATTCTATGAATTTGAATAATATTTTACATATATACCTGTCTATCTCATTCTTTCAATCAATTAATCAGCATAAACTTGATTGATAGATTCGAAAAAATTCAAGAAAAAAGTCTTGGATCGATCATGTTAGTTTAATAGGGATAGATTAGATTAATTGTTTGTAACTGCTATTAAGTTTTTTCTAAAGTTTGTTGTACCATTTGTATAAAATTGATTAAAATGGTCAATGTTCCTTCTTCTGAAATTTCCTTAAATTTTCTTACCCATATAAAATATGTAGTCAATTAATTATACCTTGGGACATGATTTAAACAAAATCTTAAACTCTCGCTTTCAGAATTTTGTTTTGTTTTGGTTAATCAATTATTTAAAAAGTGGTTATTTCTACAATTTTTTTTATTTAATTGATGTTCAATAAAAGAATGGAATGATAATATTCTAATATATATAATATTGAATAGTATCACCCTATTTCGAATTCATCATTTTACTATAATGACTATGTTTAATTAACGTTCTTTTAATATTTATAAAATTCCTTTAAATAAAATATATATTTTGAAATGAGTCCAGAGATGATGACTTAAATGTTCATTTCTCTTATTATATCACAATAAATGATTGAATTATAGCATAATAATAACAACTTTATTTTAAAACAAGTGCTAACCAGTCTTCTAAGAATAGTTATCAAGAAACTAAAAGTGAGAAGTGTTATTAATGCATTTCCAAATATCACTATAACTTTTTAATTATGATTCTTGAGCTATAATATTTAAGAAATTTGTAACAAAACCCTTTAGTTTAGAGCCAAAGGGAATTGAACTAATTTTCTTAATAAAAACAAATTGACCACAATGGATTTTAGAAAATTGATCTCAAGTGATTCTTTTCTCTATCTTGATCTATATTTAATTACCAACGTGGGGATGAGTACTAAACTTATAGTTTATTAAGGGAACATGAGGAGGAGAGGCAATTTGGCATAATTTATGTTAGTTGGATGCCTTTATTTTCAAAGGCACAGCTATTAAATAAGCATTTGTGGGGTGGGAACTTGGGATGCATGTGAGGACAATCATGGGAAAATGGGAAGAAATTTTTTACGTTTGATGGTGGTGGAGGGTACCCCTCCATTGATTCTATGCTTGCAAATGTTTGGTCACAACAACAAAAAAATATGAGTCTAAGTGGAGGCTTTGGTCCCCCAACCCCAAATTGTTCCCACCATCACTTTACTTTTGACCTTCTTTTTAAGCCTCTTCTTTGTCGTTGCAACTTATTATCAACCCAGATTTGCCGAAACAGATGTGGCTTTCTTACTTGTCGACACAAGAATCTAGACAACCATTGGTGGTCTCAAATTTTCTTTTTTCCTCTGTAACTGCTTGGTCTGTTTTCAAGCCAAGTTGAAAACAACTCAACATTTTCTAACCACATTAGCCAATCCAAGGCCTAATGGCCTAGACCAGTGATATAGCTGAGAAAACTTAACTCTCTCTCTCTCTGGTTATGAATACCGATGCACTTAATATATATAAATGCAATCATTTAAAAAAAGATTGTGTAGAGAATATACATATGTATAGTATAAGCTTGTATGGTATGATTTTTGTGTTATACATCTTATAAAACAAATCAATCAAATAAAATCACAGATATGTTTTGAAAGTTAATGTCGATGATTATTTTACTAACTAAAAGTGAGAGGTTCTTGGACAAGGAATCAGACACATCTTAATTGCTTAAAACGATAGTTATTGGAATTAAGAGATTAATTGTGATTACATATAAAAGGATATTCTCTATAATAGAGAATAAGTATATAAGTATATAAATATTCGTGAAAGACAATGTTAGCTTAATTTATGTACATGTTGACTCAATATATAAATGCTTATCAAATGTAAAAAGTATAAGATTGTAAGGTGTCATATCATTTGATAGACATAATATTTGTGTCTTTCATGATCTATTACTTCAAACAAAGCTTGCTTCTTATACCAATGACGTGCAATCGTGTTTTATACTTCGTTTTTTCCCAAAACTTAATCAAAAGTATGTGTGTTAGATTTTTTTTCTCAACATTTCTCATTTACTATATTTATGTTGTTGGTTGCATGTTAGGTAGTTTACATGTCTAAGGATATGTGTTTGCATGTATAGTTTTATTGACAATGAATTTCTATTATTTAGTGATGACATTATGGTTATGACCTTCTTAAGGACGACAACATAGGTATAGAGTTAAAATATAATTTTGGTATTTTTGTGTGTGTATTGGTTTTGAATCTTGAATTGGGTCTTGTAATTGTTTTTTTTTTCTATTTGTTTGTATTGGGCCTTTATTAGGCCTTGTATATGATTTTATTTTCTTGCAATTAGAGGCTTTTCAACACTATAATTTAAAGAGACTTGTTGGATAGGCCTTAGCTGTGTTCGGGTCCATGAGTACAAGGACTATAGTATATAAACCTTTGTGTATACTCTTGTACTAAAAATTTAGTCATTTGTGAATTTAAATCATTTTTTTAAAGTGAGAATTCTCTATAAGTTCTTCAATATAACTTTTGATCCTTAAGGTTTTTAGTTTCCAATTCAAAGTGACAGATCTTTCTCTTCTCATTTATCTCTTAGTTTTGACATAAATCAAGGTATATTGAAGTTTCTTCATCTTTGGCCCCTTCCACATTTTCTATTTTGTCAATTCTTTGATTAGAAATTGTTAGAATGGTCCTACATGAGGTTAGTTTGCGACATTACTATGGTTGAAAAAGGAAAAAGAAAATGGATTAAGACTGGGAAAGGTTTAAAACACTTAACTTTTGAATGGATTTGCAAAAGATAAGCGTAATGTGGATTTGCCACTTGAAGATCTCCAAGATAAGAATCAAGAAAAGGGTTTCAGTTTTTGAAGACCCTAAAAATGTTACAAATCAATAGTATTTCATTCATTCAACTATAAGTTTACAAGAATCTTTTGTTTGTAAATGGAATTTTGACCAAAAGGAAGGAAAATTTTCAAGCAATGTGAACACAAGAAAAGGATTCATGTTGCATCTTCAAACTTGGAGTACATGAGCAAGTGATGGAGAACTCCATGGAGTGAAATGATGTGCAGAAGCAAGATATGTTAGCACAATTGACTTTGAAGCATTGAGATTTAATGAAGATATTGCATAGAGACTTGATGAGGTTATGATTCATTGATGAAGACTTGATCAAGTAATGAAGACTTGAAGAGATGGTGTGTTGATCAAGCTTGAAGTGTGCTTAATCTAGCTAACACGTGATGATATTGAAGCTTGAAGATTGGAGCTTAACATGAAGACTAACTGACATATATTAGGTGTCTTGTGTCTGGTTGTAGTCTTTGAGTATGTTAAATGGGTTTTTAATATCTTAATTGGTTGGCTACTATAGTTTTGTTATTAACATATTCAATCGGCTAAATTATTATTCAATCAATTGATTTCACTTAAGTCAAGTCAAACTAACCTATTGAAAATGTCAATAGACAAACTATAAAGTATGGATTTTTAGAGAGATTAGTAACAATTGTGATTTTTGAGTGCAAAATCAGTGTGAATACTTTGGAAAATTCTCTCTCTCTAAACTACATAAATTTGTAGTTGTTCGTGAGGTGTTCTTTGATTCTTAGAGCGTTTTACTTGGCATAAGCGACTTGGAGAAAGAGGATTGGTTGGCTAGGGAAAGCCATAATCAAGGTTTGGTATTTCTTAAGTTTTTAGGTTTTGTTTGGTGTGATTCCAAATCTGCAAGTGAGACTCTTGTTGTGCTTTGTTTAGATTCTTACGGGATTTAAGAGTATTGGTGTAGTTTTGTGTTTTCAAAAGTGTAATCTTGTTGGACTTTGTAAAAGTTTTGAAATACTAAAAATTCAAGCTAAGGTTGCCTTGACAAGCTAGTTGTAGCTCAAACTTGAGTGAACTAGTATAAAATTTTGTGTATTTGTTTGATCTTCTTGTTTGTTCTTTGTTAAAAACTTTCAAGAAAAATGTTTTGAATAATCGTTTTATAGTATTTTGATGTTTTGATGTAATTTGGAGTTGTAACCTTGCATGTACTACTGATTGGAGTTGATCTTGATTAATTGCACTACCAATTTCTGAGTTCATAATCAATTCTATTTTTTGCATAATTTTTCCAGTTTTTTAATTTGTTCAATTGTTGTTTTAATTTGTTGAATCATATTGGTCTATCTATTTGAATCTCTATTAAATGAACTCAATTTGTTAACTTTGTTTTCAATTGACTAAAAATAGATGTTCCGGTAGAGATTACATGTTGATTTGTTGGTCACTTTGATTCAAGGTAAAGGCTTTCTATAAATTTGAATTGAACCTGAATTTTAGTAATAACCAATTCAACCCGCTCCTCATTTTTGGCTAAGAAAGCCTTTTAAAACTTACAATTGGTATCAGAGCGGGTTCTTGAAAGATATTCAAATTTGATCCTAAAATTATTTTCGAAATGGTTGAAAACAAACCCCCTTTTGCAAAAGGTGCTTCTATACATAGGACTCCGATGTTTAATGGTGTTAATTGTCATTTTGAAAACATTCGCATGAAAAATTTCGTTGAATCAATTGACTAAGGAATTTGGAATACAATCATGAATGATGAAAAGTAGGTTGACAAGCCTTGGAACCTTTGGACAGAAGATAAGAAGAAGAAAGCTCGATATGATTGTGTAGTCAAGAACATCCTAATATCTGCATTGAATATGTATGATTTTTTCATAATTTCTCAATGCAATAATGCAAAGGATTTGTGGGATGTGCTTGAAGTCACATATGAAGGAACCAATGATGTGAAGAGGGCTAGGAAACATACATTGATACAAGAGTATAAGTTGTTCAAGATGTAGTAAGGTGAATCCATAATTGAAGCCCAGAAAATGTTCACACACATTGTCAATCATCTCATAGGCTTGGGAAAAGAATTTGACAAAGAGGAGTTAAACATCAAGGTCTTGAAGTGTCTTGATAGAAGGCAGCAACCTAAAGTCACGACCATCTCAAAACCAAGGGATTTGTCAACAATGACCATTGCTGCCTTGTTAGGAAAGCTTAAAGAGTAGTGAGAAAAAGGTAAAGAACATAGCCTTGAAGTCTAAAATCAAGAAAGATGAGGAAAATGATGAGGAAGTGGTTGAATTAAGCGAGAATGAGAATTTGAATTTACTTGTCAAGAGAAGGGGTAACAAAGGTAACCAAAGGAGGTACAATTCTAAATGCAATGATACAAATAGTACTCCTAATGTCAGTTGTTACAATTGTGGTAAGCAAGGAAATATAATGATTGAATGTCCAAACATTAATCAAACCAAAGAGAAAGGTGTTGACAGGAAAAAGGAAAGCAAGCCCAAGGAATGACGTGCTTACATTGTTTCAAAAGATAATGATGATTCAACAAGTAGCTCATCACAAAAAGAAAGTGAAGAAGCAAACTTGTGTCTCATGACTGGATATGAGTCATTATCATCATCAAGCCAAGTAAGTTCTCTGTCATAAAAAGATAAGCATGACTATTACCAATTGCTGCATGACTTTGAAGAATTGCATGATAAAGCTAACAAAATTGTTGTCATAAACAATCGACTAAAGGTTTAAACAACTGGCTAGAAAATAAAGTTGATCAGCTAGAAACCGATTTAAAAGTTGATTTTAAAAACCTAAACTTGATCTAGAATAACTCAACCTATTGTACTGAGAATTAGTTTATTTCAAAACCTTGTGAAAATTGCATTGTTTTAGAAAAAAAAAAGTCAAATACATTATAAAAACATGTGCAAGATTCACAAGAGGAAAAGTAGATTTAGAAGTTGTTCTTGGCTCTCAAAATTGTGTTTTTGAAAAGGCTGGAATTGGTTACAATTCCTTAGTGAAAAGAAAGTCAAGAAGTTTGCTAATTTCTTTTCAACTAGTAAGCCAATTGATATATCTTTGACTGCTTGCAATTATTGTATGAGAAAAGGTTATGTTTCTTAGAACTGCAAAGCAAGAAAATATGATGTACCTAAGGGATATTTGAAATGGATCCCAAAGGACCAAGAAAGGATTAACCATGTTTGAACCAACCTATCAAGGGTACCATGTAATGTAAATCTGTTTTGCAGGTCATAAAGAGTGATAAGAAAGATTTGTGGTACCTAGATAGTGGGTGTTCAAGGCATATGCCAGGTGATCAAACAAAATTTGCAAACTTGAGCTTGAAGAATGAAGGATTTGTGACTTATGAAGATAACAACAAATGAAAAATACTTGGAATTGGAATCATAAGCAATGGATCCTCATTCAACATCCAAAAACATGCTTCTAGTTGATCATAAGGGATCTAAAATAGTGTTTGAACCTAGTCATTATCTTATCTTTGATGCATGTGGTAGCATTGTATTAATAGGAAAAATAGTGAACAACATATACATGCTTGATAGAGGTATGAAAGACTAAGCAACTTTTTATTATCAAAAGGGTATGCAAAAGGTGTTGTTGATAACACATTTCTAATTAGAAACATGAAAGTAATGTGATGCTTGTTCAAGTGTATGTTGATGATATAATCTTTGGTTCCAATAGTAACTCATTGTGTGAAAAATTTGTTGCAGCCATGCATGGTGAATTTGAGATGTCCATGATGGGTGAGCTAACCTACTTTTCGGGGTTGCAAGTCAAACAGCTTGAGCAGGAAACATTTTTAAGCCAGTCAAAATACTGATTGACTTGTTGAAAAAATTTGAAATGGAGAATTACAAAGAAGTTTTCACTCCAATTTCTACAAATTGCTATATGGATTTAACTGAGGCTGGGCAATAAGTTGATTTAACCAAATACAGAGGGCTAATTGGTTTTTTTCTCTATCTTACCGCAAGTAGGTCAAATATCCAATTTAGTGTGAGTGTGTGTGCAAGATTTCAATCCAATCCAAAGGAATCACACTACAAAGCTGCCAAGAGGATTCTCAAGTATTTGAAAGGAACAATCAATGTTGGATTGTGGTATCAAGGTAACTCTAAGATTAACCTAAATTGATTTATAGATTCTGGCTGCAACGTGTAAATTGAATAGAAAAAAGCAGAAGTGGAATTTGCCACCTACTTGGCTCGAGTTTGATATCATGGAATAACATGAAGCAAGCTTGTGTAACACTCTTCACAACTGAGGCAGAGTATATTGCAGCTGATTATTGTTGTGTGAAAATCATATGACATAAGCATCAACTCTTAGATTATCGAGTCAAGTTACTAAAGGTACCCTTGCATTGTGATAACACTAGTGCAATCAATCTAACTAATAATCCAATATAGCATTCTAAAAGTAAACACATTGAAATAAGGCATCACTTTATTAGAGATCATGCAGGCTAAGAAATGAACTAGGAATGTTGGATATGAAAAATGTGATATGATATAGGTTTAACAAGTTGAAGTAGACTCCATGGAGATGATGCTCCAGGATGCGGAAGCATGAAATGATGAATGAAATGGATTTCGTAGAGTGGTTTAGGTGTGTTTCTTGAAGAAGGTTGTGTCAACCCTCAAGGAAAAAGTCTAGGAGAATAAAAGTTATCTTATAATATTTCCAAATTATCTTTATAATATTTCCAAATTATCTTTATAATATTTCCAAATTATCTTTATAATGCTTAAGTACTCCTATTTATAGAATTTGGGAGTTAACCTAAGTCTCAAAAAGAAGAAAAAAAGGTACAAAAAATCTAAAACTGGAATGCTCTAGGACCTTACTCAAGAGTGACTAGCCAACTGCACATTTATGCACCAAGTTAACTACCTAATGCATGTACCTTTCAATGCATGCATCTTTCTTGTGCAAGTTAGAGGATACCTTGGCTTATAAGCAATGTTTCTAAGGTTGCTTGAGGCCTAAGGTAGCTCAAACAAGCACATATACCTTAGGATATACCTTGTGAAGGAAATGAGTAACACTCAACGTAATATTAGTTTATACAAGATATGAATTTGACTGTGCTCTTAGAGTATTCTAACTTTTTTTCTTTTGAATATTTGACATCATCACTTTTATATATCTTTTATTCTTCTTTTCTTCTTCATTTTGGTTTTGGTACTTGTAGTCACAATGTGTCATTTGAATATTGATGCATATTCAATTGAGCAAATTCTTCATATCTTCAAATATATTTTCTTTCTTCATCTGGAAGTACTTGATATGACAGTCAAAGTGTAGTGCTTTTTGTGAATTATCAGTTTTTTCATTTTCAACCATTCAACAATTTGATTTTCAAACTTTATAGGTTGTGGCTTTAATTTTCTAGAGTTTCTCTTACAATTTTTTATCTGTAGAGTCTCTTCCTTTCTCATGATTGGTTGATAAATATATGACAACATTCACAATCTTCAATTAGAAAGGATTTCCTTTCATATATGTTCAATTAAATATCTAATCATCTATGATATCCTTCAGATATATCTTTAATCATAATATCTTTAAATAACATTGACCCTTGCATTGGAACTTTTTTAATTGATTTGATCATCAATTTAAATGCTTAGATTTATTTGATCAATCCAGGATTGATCTTCATATCACCTTGTGATTTTTGAATTATCTTTTGGCGCTATTTGAACTTAACTCGTCTAATGATGAGTGCCTATTTTTGTCCTTATTTAATGTTTAATTCTTGGAATTTCAATTGATTTTATGTTATTAATTTGATTGGAATTTCTAATAATTAGGCTTATTGAGTTTCTAAGATAAAAATGACTTAAAAAGTGTTTTTTTTAGTTGTATAAATTATCTTTGGAAATTTTGAGGAATATGATGACTGAATTGATAAAGATGAATCAAACAGATCAACAAGAGATCAATGAAATGAAACAACGGATGGATAAAATAGAATCACATCATACTAAGATATTTGTTGATATGTATGATGATGCTCATAGTAATATGTCTGCTGATGGACATATTAATTATACTAAGGATGTTGTTGAAGTTGATGAAGAAATTTTAGATTCTCACACTAACATATCTACTGATGGATATGATGATGATGCTCAATGTGAATATAATGTTTTATCTATTAATGATGATATGAGTACAAATGATCTTTTTCAGAAGCAAAGTGGTGATAATAATACAATGGAAGAACCAAGTGCTGTAGAAAACCCAACAATATGTGAAGATGCATTTGAAACATCTACTACTGCAACTGACTTGGTTAATGATAAAGTAGTAGAGTCAACTACTCGTAGGTAGGATTTTTATTTTTCTATTTTTGTTTTTATTTTCATTTAAAAAAATTGTGATTTCTTTTTGAGAAAATTGTGAAAGTATTAACTTTCTAGTGAAACTTTTAAATAATATGTCTCATAAGAAATCCACCAAAAATATTTCCTAACTTTCAATAAAACATATTGACATTGGATTTTAAGATTTGATTTAGTAATTGGGACAATTATATTTCTGGGAAAATAAAAGTCGTGTTGAAATGAGTGGATTGTTTATATGATTTGCTAGTTGAGTCGATTTAAGAATTTCTTGATTAAATCTTTTGTGAAAGAGTTTTGACCTTGTGAGTTTTGAGCCTTAATGTAAGGGATGGACTGCCATAAGTCATTTCTATATTTCTTGAGTGATTTGCTCATGCTTTATTTATACTCAAATATTTAGCTTGATTCTTTTGTTTTGCATCTTAGGTGAACTTGCATGATTTGATATGATTGAGGCATTTCTTGTTTTTAGCTACATGGCCAAATAATCCTACCTTTCTATTAATCCATTGGTAACCCTTTTGAGCCTTAAACCTTTTTTTCTTATTTTAAGCCCATTGTAAATCCTTATAAAGAAAAAAAACCATGTTTTTCCTTACCTTAGAAAGAAAAAGGAGCTAGTGGATTATGTTAGGATCGGTTGAGGAATAAAGTGTGTGGATGAGTACCTCATCCACAAAATAGTGATAATGGCATAAAGGAAGCAAAAGGTTTCACTAGAAAAATGTAGAAAAATAAGTGCTTCCTTAAGAAGAGAAACAAAATGAAAAAGAGTTGTTTTTGAAATTATGCTCCACTTTTCTTTCTGTATTTATATTTCAAAAACTCAAAAATCCTAAATTTTTCCTACCTTTGCCTTGGCCCCATTATAACCTGTTAAAAGTCATCATGATCTTTAAATGCATATTTTCTAAAAGTTTATGAATATTAGAATCTTGTCATATTAGGAGTGTTTACTGGCATAAGTATTTTGACTAAAAACACAAGTCAAAACACTTTAGCGAATTTTGGTGAGAAAATATACAGTTTAAACTTGAGTGATATCTTTCATATTTGATTTTCTTGTAAATTCAAAATATTAAATCAAGTGTGAAAAATATAACTTTTCCATTTGTATGTGCATGACAACTTGATTTCTAGAAGATTGATTTGTTTCCAGTTATGTTTATTCCTTTGATGTAGTGTTGATGTGAAATAAAATAACACATAAAACGTTTTGAAATTACTTAATTTTTTCCCAGGAGTGCAAAAGGATAAGTGTAATTTTTCCTAGGAATGCGTATTTTTACCCTCATTTAATGTTTAATTCTGAAATTTCAATTGATTTTTGTGCTTAAAAGATTAATTTGATTGGAATTTTTAGTAATTAGGCTTACTTAGTTTCTGAGATAAAAAGGGCTTAGAAAGTGTTTTTTAGTTGCATAAATTATCTTTGGATATTCTAACTTTTGTTGATGCAGTTGAACTTAAATTTGGTTCTTTACAAGTGTGAAATTAAAATCAGTAAATTTTGGAAAGAAATAAATCAGGAGCTAAATGCACCCCCAGTTTCTATTTTACACACTCTTTTTTCAAGTGGACCATCCAAAAACCTATTATGCACCATAATTCTTTACTAAGTTTCACCCCTTTTACCACTCCCAAATTCTGGCCAACCATATGCTGCCACATGGTAGAAAGCCTACATGGTAGAAACCCTAAGCACACATCTAAGCAAGTTCAGTTTCTCTAATGTGGTACGGAGTCTCTGCTGGTCTAATTAAAAACGACATTGTTTGCACTTTTTCAATTTAGTCTCTCCTAGCCTAATTAAAACGGCACCATTGTACTTTTTCAATTTAGTAAAATATATTAATTTTTAATCGATAATTGAAATGTAAGGTTTTAACAGTCCATTTTTCCCTATTGTAAAAACCTTCGATTGAATAAAAAAGTGTCTTTGCTCAACACTAGGACCTCACAATTTTACCAAGTAATTTTTTGTTCTTTTCTTTTATATTTAGCATAATTCTTTTGTGTTTTTTTTTCTATAGTACATTTAAGTGTGTAAACATATATTATTGTGTTTCTGCCATGATTTTTCTAAAGAACATTCATGTCTATGTGTTTTATGACCAATTTAATAAGTTAACTTATTTTTATTTATTTTTTATAGGAGTAATTGATGGATACAAGCTTGAGTCTTAAACTTGGTCTTGAATTTGATAACCTAGAAGATGCATGGAAGTTTTGGGTTCATTATGGTGGTAGTAAAGGTTTTGGAGTTAAAAGACACTACCCTAGCAAGAATAAAAAAGATGGATCTATTACTTCTTACATATATGTTTTTTGCAAGGAAGGTATGCGAAAACCAGATAAAAGAGACTTTAAGACCAATAATCCTCGACCTGAAACAAGAACAAGATGTGCTACAAGAATAAAAGTTAAAAGAGTCGGTGAAACATATAGAGTAGTTGATTTTATTGATGATCATAACCACCCACTTCATCTACCAGAAATAGTTCATTTATTACCTAGTCAATGAAAAATAATAGATTGTCAAGCATATGATCTTGAAATAGTAGAACAAGCAGGGATTCAACAAAAGGCATCATTTGATTTGATGAGTAAATATGTAGGAGGTAGAGAAAATTCAGGCTATACAAGAGAAGATGCAAAGAACTATCTGAACTCAAAGAGGCAGAGAGATATGACATATGCTGAAGCTAGAATCTTGTTACAATATTTCCAACAACAACTAATAGATAATCCTTCATTTTTCCATGCCTACCAAATGGATTTGGAAGAACAAATAACAAACATATTTTGGGTTAATGTAAGAATGTTATTTAACTATCATTATTTTGGAGATGTCATTTCGTTGGATACAACATATTGTACAAATGGAGATCATAGGTCCCTTGCAATTTTTTTCAGGATTTAATCATTATAGAGGAGGGGTGATATTTGGGGCAGCCTTATTGTATGACGAGACCATTGAGTCCTTCAAATTGTTATTTCAAACATTTTTGCAGGCACACAATCAAAAAAATCCATAAATTGTGTTTAATGATCAAGCCCAAGCCATGAAAAGAGCATTAAAAGAAATTATGCCATTAACAAAGCATGGTTTGTGCACATGGCATATAATAAGGAATGGAGTGAAGCATCTTGGAAATTTAATGAAGGATGGCTCACATTTCTTACGAGACTTCAAGAAGTGTATGTATGATTATGAAGAAGAAATAGATTTTGAAAACTCATAGAGAGAGTTATTAGTGAAATACATTGTTGAAGAAAACACATGGTTGAATTCAATATATCAAAGAAAAGAGAAATGGGCAACATGTTATATGAAGAATGCTTTTACGCTTGGCATGAGGAGCACATAACTAAGTGAAAGCATTAATTCAGATATAAAGAGTTGCACTAGACCTAATTTGAATATCAACCAATTTTTTAAGCAATTTGAATGGATTGTTCAAGAAAAAAGATACAATGAGTTACAACATGATTATGAGATGCGCCAAAAGATACTAAGAATAATAGTGCAAAGTTCACCCTTAATTCGACAACTTTCACAGTTATACACTCCTCTTATGTTCAATTTGTTCCAACGAGAATGAGATCTAGTAATTGAAAGGAAAGAAACAAATGTATCTTATCACTATGTCATAACAATGGTGGATGACAAAGGAGAATGAAATGTTTCATATGAGTCATACTTAGAGAATGGAGAGTGGAAAATTACTTGTATTTTAGAAAATTTGAACAATGGAATATTTTGTTGTCATTCATTAAGAATACTATTTTGTAAGGATATCAAGCTTCTCCTAGAAAAATATATATTGAAGAGGTGGACAAAACATGCACGAAGTGATGCAATGATTGATCATGGTGGAAAGGTAATTAATGTTGATCCTAGATTGGAAAGCTCAAAACAGTATAAGCAACTATGTTTAAGACTTTTAAGATTAACTCATGATGTATCAGATGATTCAGAAGCATGTGCTATGGTTTGGGAAGGGGTGTTAGAACTTGAGAAGAAAGTGGTTGCAATTCGATTGAGCAATCAATCACATGGTACTTGTGATACTACAATTGAGGCAAGACAACATTTGGCTGAATCATCAACATCAAAGGTATTGGCTTTAAGAAGAAAGATGGTCCAAAACAAAAGAAGTATAGACGTTTAAAGAGTTGGGTTGATGAATTAAAACAAAAAAGAAGAAAAGTGAAACCTTCACAACTTCAGTCAAGTCAACATTTATTGGGGTCATCAACTTCAACCCCATTAGAGACATATTCAATACCTTTTTTTGTCTCAACCTTTTCAAATGAGTTTCACTAGCATGCTTATGGTATGTGAATTTATTTAGAATTTAACAATAGCTTATGACAATAACTAGCATGCTTATTAATGTTACTAACATATATCTTATTTTATTGTTTCAAGATGTTCAAGATGGCTGCAATATTGCATCAAATCAATCATTAGAATTTAGTTAGGTAACTTTATTGTCATGATTAGTTGTTTGTAAATTATGACTAAGTTAATGTTTATTAAGTTATGAAATTTGGTATGCTTATGTGATCAACTTGCACCATCTTTTGTATAAACAAGAATGAAAAAGAAGTATTTCTATGAACAACTTTTTATTAGATCAATTAAATTGTACATTATTACAATACAAGAAGACGACTTGTAATCCATTACAGGGTTTGTGTAATCGATTATATGCGTCAATTTTTTTGGAAAAGCTATTGTTAATCAATTATGGTCACAATTTAATCGATTACAGTAAGGTATTTAAAAAAATGAAGTTGTAATTAATTACCATATGTATGTAATCGATTACAAAATGTTTTTTGCGTCAAAAACCTATTGTTAATCGATTACGAGGTCCTTGTAACCGATTACATAATTACATTTTCTTTTCCAATGATTTTTACTCCATTAAAAGGGTCCCTTAATGAAGTGACATTCCACTAATTAAATATGTTCCTGCAGAAGAGTCTCCGAAGCTCAAGTAAGTCAAAGCTCTCAGAGAGTCAAATCAGTGATTAATGAATGCGTACCTTTAAATGATGGGGTCCACGTGTATTTATAGAGCATTAATGACGTTTGACCATTTCATGGGCTGGGCCTTGACTTGGGCTCTAGGTGGGGCTTCTGAGTCGGTCAGGGCCCAAACCCAGGCCCTTAAGATTTATTGAATGCGGAGGTTTCATCATACTGAGTGTATTGAAGTGGTCGGCTTAGGCTGTAACCTTACCAGATATGCTCGAGTAGTCGGTCTAGACCGACTACTTGCCTTGATGGCTTATGTTGGAGATATGAGGTGCAGGTTGTCCTCTTAGACATTTAGTTTAGGTTAAAACCGGTACAAGTTAGGCTAACTCGGCCTAGCCTGGATACTTGGCGGTCTCGATATGCACATTGTTTACTTATTTGGTCGAGTTTGGCTAGGTACGGTACACTAGTCCCCCAGCCTTGTCCGATATGGGTTGTCGGTCAAGGATGATATGTGTTGATAAGCTAGCGGAACCGGCTAAGTGTGATACACCAGTCCCCCAGCCTTTAAGTGTGGTGAACAGTGTTAAGGCTGAAAAAGTGATAACCGTCAGAGGGTAGGTGAAGGGGCGTCAATGGTCAAATCGAAAAGTTTTGGCGCCGTTGTTTTGAAGTGTCATATCTTTTGCAATGATGGTGTCGATTGGTCTGTGGTATGGTTTCGGCGGGAAGAGGTTCGTCGCTTGGGATTATGGGCTATAAATATGGGTTTGCAAACAGATGAGGGGTTACTTGTTTCATTTGTGAATTCTGAATTTAGAGACCTTGTGCGCGTGTCCGACCAGTCCTCAATTTCGACCGACATCTTCTCGTAAAAAACGAAATCAGGTATGTCCAGTAATGGTAGCGTGTCTTCGTCTAGTAGTAGTGAAAGTACTGAGTCAGATAGAAGTAAGGATAGGCGACTCGGCGGAGAGGGTACGAGTTTTGGAGTTGTTACGAGCGGGATGCCGATGGAGGTTGTGAGGGAGGTTCGAGAGGATCCCCCCGAAGAGTTGGAGGAGAGCAACTAGTCGGCGAAAGGCGGCTATGGGTGGGTTGCTGCTGATGTTCGTGATCAATCATCTTTATTCAGGTGGTCTCGTCTATTGAACTCTTGGCTGAACTGCACACCCGTCATGTCCAAGGGTGTCAGTGGAGACATTGTTTCGCTGGAGAGGGTGAGTGTCATCGACCGGGTATGCCACGGGCAGGAGGGGGCGACCGAAAAATTCTTCTACATGTATATGTGCCACTTTTCTCAGCTTCATGTGCGACTGCCCTTAGACGATTTCACTATGGGTGTGCTGCGGGCGTTGAATGTGGCACCTACCCAGCTACATCCTAATAGCTGGGCCTACTTGCAGGCCTTCCGTATTCTGTGCGAGTCCTTATATTTGGAGCCTACTCCCTATGCTTTCTTATATTTTTATGACACCAGACCCCGGAGGCCGACTACTTGGCTCTCTTTAATCAGTCGTCCCAGTATCAGCAGACTGGATGCTTTCTCCTAGTCTTTCAAGCATTTCAAAGACGGGTACTTCAAAGTCATCGTCAAGGAAGGGGGTAAATCTCATTTTTTGAATGCGGATGGGAGTACCAAGTTTCCCTTTAGCTGGACCAACAATCCTTCTCGATATAAAGACATGGGAGTGGAGGAGTTGTCGGTTGGTGACAAGGAGGTGGTGGGGATGTTGTTGAAGTTTGTGGATAAGTTGCCCACTAAGGGCCTAGTTAGGGTTTATAATTCGATGCATCCGATAATAGATATTGAAGGTATCTGTTTATTACTTAAGCTGTGTTAATAATGCTAAGTTGTTTTGATCCGAGTCGTGATATGTTATTGCAGTGCATATGGCGCAATCTGGCAAGAAGAATCTGGCGCTCTTTCAATCATTGATGAAGGAAATGGCCGCTAAGGCCAAGGCGGCTGGGAAAGCTGATGTTCCCAACCTGCAGGAATCAGTTGTGGAGGTGCATGTACATGGCGGGACGAAAAGGAAAGCTGAGCTTCCGCCTCGACCCGGGAAGGGAAAAGATGTGAAGAAGGTAAGGGCAGCTCTTCTTGGAACGGCTAGCGGGGCGGGGTCGGCTAGTGGGGAGAAGTTGCCTGAAGCCGGGTTGATCGAATTGTCGGAGATATCCGTTAGGAAGGATATCTCGATCGACCTTCCGGATACTGTTGTTAACTCTATTGATAATATGGAGGTGGATCATATTGTGAGAACAATGGTAGAGTTTGGAAGCAAGGCCTTAGTCCTGAGTCGGCGTGTAGGGTCTCTTTACAGAAGGGAAGTAAAGGAGGTGGGGGAGTTCCAGGATAAGGTGGATAAGCTTGAGGAGGAGAATGCGGCTTTAGAAAAGGAGAAAGAAGGCTGGGAAGCGGAAAGGAAAAGGCTGGCAACATGGAAGGTGCGTTGCTTGGACTCTAAGGAAAAGCTAAACAAGCGTATAGGGGAGTTGGAGGAAGACTATAAGGATTGGAAGGATAAGTATGATGGGGCTGTTGGGGAACTTGACGATCTGAAGAACAACGTCATCCAAGAGCATATTAATGGTTTCGAGAAGGGGTTGCGGCAAGCGGCCTTCTTCCATCCGAATGTGGATGTCTCGGATTCAAGATTTGACGTAGATAAGGACATAGTTGGTGGGAGGTTGGTGAGGGAGGATGAGGGGGATGCTGAGGATGTGGAGGAGAAGGCGGCAAAGGAGGAGTGATGATAACAAGGCGACGTAGGAATTTTATTTTTTATAATTTGAAACTTGAATTCTATGTCTGTAATAATCCGTACACTATTTTACTTTGCCTTTAATATGATGAATGCTTTGTGTATGTTATGTTTTTTATTGGATGTCGATAACTTGTGTGATAGTGGTGCGTTAGCGGATGGTATAATTATGAGTGGGTGTTTTGATGTATGTGATGTTTGGCGAATTCGATTTTTTATTGAGGGTATTCGACCCTGATTGTTTTATTTGTGGTAAGTGTGGGAAACGAATTAACCAGGAGTAAAGGGTGTTCGACCCAGGCCGCTTACTTGGGATAAGGGTGAGGAACTTAAACGAATTAACCAAGAGTAAAGGGTGTTCGACCTAGGCCGCTTACTTGGGGTAAGGGTGGGGAACTTAAACGAATTAACCAAGAGTAAAGGGTGTTCGACCCAGGCCGCTTACTTGGGGTAAGGGTGGGGAACTTAAACGAATTTACCAAGAGTAAAGGGTGTTCGACCCAGGCCGCTTACTTGGGGGTAAGGGTGGGGAACTTAAACGAATTTACCAAGAGTAAAGGGTGTTCGACCCAGGCCGCTTACTTGGGGTAAGGGTGGAGAACTTTAACGAATTTACCAAGAGTAAAGGGTGTTCGACCCAGGCCGCTTACTTGGGGTAAGGGTGGGGAACTTAAACGAATTTACCAAGAGTAAAGGGTGTTCGACCCAGGCCACTTACTTGGTGTAAGGTGGGGAACTTAAACGAATTTACCAAGAGTAAAGACATAGAGTCATAAAGTAGGGAACCCTTCTTTTTATTTAATGAATATGGGTGCCTCGTTAAAACCTCCTTGACCAAAACCCTCCTTAGGGAAAAAAGACCAAGTGAGGAAAGAGAGTACACCCGGGGTTACAAGTATTTGTTCAATTACAATACACATTTAGCTGTAGTAGAATTTGAGGTGGGATACATTCCATGTGTTGGGAATCTCTTCCCCAGATAATTGTTCTAGGCGATAAGCCCCTCCTCCTGCATCCTCTCGTATGCGGTACGGGCCGTCCCAATTGGCGAAGAACTTGTCATCCTTCTTTCTAGCACTGTTGGCCATTCTCCATACTAGGTCCCCAACGACGAATGATCGTGGTTGTAGATTTGCGTTATATTTCCTTGCAGCTCGTTGTTTGGCAGCTAGATTGCGTATTTGGGCTTTTTCTCTGAGTTCGGGTAGGAGGTCGAGATGTAAGGCCATGTTTTGGTTGTTGTGGGTTGGGTCGTATAATTCTCGGCGCAGGGATGGTTCGCCAATTTCTACCGGTATCATGGCGTCTGCGTCGTAGACTAGGCTGAATGGGGATTCGTTTGTTGATGATTTGGGGGGTGCACCTGTAAGCCCATAGTACTTCTATTAACTCTTCAGGCCATCGGCCTTTTGCGGTATCCAACCTCTTGCACAGCTCCACGAGGATAGCTTTATTTGCTGCCTCTGCTTGCCCATTGGTTTGTGGATGCTCTACAGAGCTTGTTATGTGCTTGATGCCTAGGCCGGTGTAGAATTTGGCTAACTCTTTGTCGATAAATTGTCGGCCATTGTCTGTTATAATAGTATGTAGTACACCATATCTGCATATAATGTCCTTCCACACGAACTGCTGGACTTGCTGGGCCGTGATGGTGGTTAGCGGCTTGGCCTCGATCCATTTGGTAAAATAATCAACGGCTACTATGAGGAACTTTACTTGCCCCTTGCCGGGTGAGAAGGGGTCGAGGATGTCCATTCCCCACTTAGCGAATGGCCATGGGGATAGTATGTGGTGTAGTTGTTCCTTTTTCTGATGAATAAGGTTGTCGTGCTTCTGGCATGGCTTGCACTTCTTGACATGATCCTGGCAGTCTGCTTCTATAGTGGGCCAGAAGTATCCGGCTCTGAGAACTCTTGTAGCCATGGTGAGTGCGCCTGAATGATAACCACAAATTCCTTCGTGTAGTTCTTTGATGATATATTGGGCTTTCTCTATCGTGACACATTTAAGTAGGGGTTGGCCGTATCCGCGTTTGTAGAGGTCATCGCCTACCATGGTGTACCTGGCGGCTTTAGCCATCCAAGTTTTGTCTGCGTCGAGGGGGGGTTGCCGGTTTTAAGGTATTGAATATAGGGGGTGGTCCAGTCTTGGGTTTGGGAGGGGGTGACGTTGTTCGCTGGGGTGTGGGTTAATGTTTGGCAAGTGTGTGTGATGGAAGGTGTGGAGAGTGTTTGCTGTAGTAGGGATCGATTACGGTTTCTGAGTTTGGTGCTGACTAATTTGGAAAGGATGTCGGCCCTGACATTGTCGATTCTCGGGATATGTTCGACGTGGACTTGTTCGAAGGCGGATTGAATAATCGCACGGACCAGATGGTAATACTGTTGGAGAATGGGGTCTTTGATTTGGAATTCATCATTTAGATGACCTACAGTGAGTTTGGAGTCGGTTTTGCATGTTAACTTCTTGACGCCGACTTCACGGGCTAGGGAAAGGCCGGCGAGGATAGCTTCGTATTCGGCTTGGTTATTTGATGTTTTGAAAGCAAAGTGAATGGATTTCTCGATAAGGATGTCATTGAGGCCTTCTAAGACGATGCTAGCGCCGGCACCCCTTGGGTTTGAGGAGCCATCTACATGAAGCGTCCACTGGTCCTCAACGGGTGTTTGTTGTAGGTCATTGCTGGGGTTCATAGCGGATGTTGAATTCTGACAGTTCCACGACCCATGATGACATGCGTCCGGCTAGATCCGGCTTTTGTAATATTTTTTGGATTGGGTAATCAGTCTTGACGGTTATGGTGTGGTTTTGGAAATATGGGCGTAGGCGGCGTGCTGCTTGGACCAAGGATAGGGCTAATTTTTCTACCATTTGATACCTGGTTTCAGGATCTTGTAGTGTTCTGCTCACGAAATACACAAGATGTTGTGTGCCTTCTACTTCTTGAACAAGGGTTGCGCTGACGGTATAGTCGGTGGCTGTGATATATACCAGCAGGGGTTGGCTGGTGTCTGGTTTGTGGAAGATGGGGGGTGAGGTTAGGGTTGTTTTGAGTTTTTGGAAGATCTATTCACAATCATCAGTCCACGTGAACCGGGCGGATTTCTTTAGGAGCTGGATTATGGGTTGAGTTTGTTCCGCTAGTTTGGGTAGGAAGCGCGAAATGGCCGTGAGGCGGCCGATTAGGCGTTGGACTTCTTTGACAGTAGTGGGGCTGCGCATTTCGATGATAACCTTGCATTTTTCAGGGTTAGCCTCTATGCCGCGTTGGGTTAGCATGAAACCAAGGAATTTACCCCGGTCGACGCAGAAATCCGCATTTATCGGGATTTAGGCGGAGGTTATATTGGCGCAGGGCGGAGAACACTGCCTCCAAGTCTTTAGCGTGTTGATGATGGCTTGGGGACTTGACAACCATGTCATCGACGTAGACTTCGACACAGTGTCCTGTTACATGGCTGAAGACTTGTCCATTAGTCGCTGGTAAGTTGCCCTGGCGTTTTTGAGGCCAAAGGGCATGACCCTATAGAAATAGTTGGCATCGTCTGTGATGAAGGCGGTCTTGTGCATATCTGTTGTGGCCATAGGGATTTGGTTACAACCTGAATATGCATCTAAAAAGCTAAGCACCTTGTTTCCTACCGCGCCCTCTACGAGTCGATCGATGTTGGGTAAGGGGCAGGCGTCGCGAGGGCACGCCTTATTCAAGTTTGTGTAGTCTACGCACATCCGCCATTTGTCATTGGCTTTCTTTACCAAGACAACGTTAGAAAGCCAAGTGGTGTATTGAGTTTCTTCTATAAACCCTGCGCTCAGTAACTTATCGGTCTCCACCTTGGCCGCTTGTCGGTGTTCTTCCCCAAGCTTGTGCTTTTTCTGGGATATGTAGCGGGCTTCTTTATATATGGAAAGCTTGTGGGATGCCACCTGGGGGTCTACTCCAGGGAGGTCGGTGGCTGACCAGGCGAAAAGATCTGTGTTATTGATGAGGATGGGTGTGATTGTGGCACGCTCATCAGAGTTTAAACCGGTGTCTAAGTTAATGGAGTGGCCATTGGGGAGCTGCAAAGGAGTGGTGTCCTCGACTGGTTCGAGGCGGACATCGTGGCCTATTCTGGGGTCAAGGTCCTCGCCAGATAGGGCTATGCAGGAATCAGGGGGTCGTTCGATATGGTTGGTTTGTTGGATTGGGAGTTGTGGTCTTAAGCTTGCCATATAGCACTCGCGTGCCAAGCGTTGGTCACAGTGTATGGTCAGGATGTCGCCGGATGGGGCAGGGAACTTCATGGCCAAGTGAGGGGTAGAGACGACTGCGCCAAGTGTATTAAGGGAAGGACGGCCCAGGAGTATGTTGTATGATGTTGGCGCATCGACTATAAGGAAGCGGATTGGGATGGTTTTGGTTTGGGTTCCTTCCCGAAAGACGGTATGGAGGTCTATGTAGCCCCGAGTGGATACTTGTTCGCCGAAAAAGCCGTATATGGGCTCATCATATGGGATCATGGCGGTGTCAGGAAGTTGTAATTTTTGGTAGGTGGCCTAGTAGAGGATGTCAACTGAACTGCCTTGATCCACAAGGACTTTCTTAACGGCATAATTTTCGATTTCAACGGTGATGACCATGGGGTCATCCTGCTGGTGGTCGAGGCCGTGGAAGTCGTCATCCGTGAATACGATGGGGGGCATACGGCGTCTGTGGTGGGAATGAGTGATATGGTTGATGGATTGT
>Ga0214544_1003440_pt1 | contig 32722 bp, 11 predicted proteins | sample CNSS3metaG_FD_160074 | JGI IMG/M metagenome (GOLD analysis project Ga0214544, IMG submission 160074) | Root nodule microbial communities from cowpea collected in UCLA plant growth center, Los Angeles, California, USA - CNSS3 | ecosystem: Host-associated > Plants > Roots > Nodule | place: USA...
TATATATATATATATATATATATATATATATATACTGCAGCAGAAGAAAGTGCAGAGAAAAGTGTGACGGGAAAAAAATTACAGAAAGAAAAATGCAATATAACTTATTAGTATAATAGAAAAGATAATGGATTTTTTTATCTTGATTTAATTTTTAATATGATAAATTAGAGAACCTTTTTTTTTTATTATTTACTGGCAACATTAAACACAACTAATAGTGTAACGTCATCTCACAACTAATAACTAATAGTGTAACGTCCCAATTAATTAATGAGTGTAATTAAAAAAAAAATCACACGATTATAATATAGCAGCGCAGTCCTAGAGTTTAAACATAACACCTTACAACCAAGGCACACCATGGTGCCACAAAAAATAAAAGAACATGATAAACAGTCTGCTGAAACCACAAAGATATGTAAAGACTGACGAATACATAGGCCGTAGCCCTAAAGATATCCCAAGAAAACTAAGCTGCAGAGTCGTTTCTTCCCTGATGACCACGATTATCCCTCGCATCTGCTCCCATCAATAAATTGATGATCATCGCAAAGATAGAAACACAACATACAAAGCAACCAACAAGAAAAGGGTAAGCTAGAGCCAACAATGTTTTTAACATACAATCAAACATGCTTTCACCATCCAATTTACATACATCATCCAATCATGTTGTGACTCTTCAATCAATACACTAAGACTCAAATCGACTCATCCGGATACGTATAACCTAGTCGGATTCCGCGGATGCTTGCACTTGTGGTGGATACCTCTACTCACCCCCGAGCTATGTGTTACAGTGTTACAATAAATCAATTTCCCTCACCACAAGGTTAGCCCTTAGAGAATTTCAGGCCTCCTGCTACTCTCACCACAGGAGTCAGTCCGCTCTAGGTGAAACTAACTGACTCCTTAGAGTGTCAGGATGCAACCTTACTTGAATCCTTACCTAGTTATACATATGGGACACCACCATGGACACCCACTAACATGGGCCATAGAATTACGTCCCGACCACTGAAGCGCGACCCTGAAAGTCTCACCTATAGACCCTAAGGAATTATTCACTGACACAAACAAAACATGATCACACAGTCAAATAGTATTCGCCATGCAAGGATATATTCATTATGTCAACCTTTAAAGCCAATACCTTTCATGTTTCCAGATCCAACTCATCATAACCCATCCATGCACATAGAATTCAACTTATCTCGTTATCATGCCACTTTAATGATAACCACCTCATTTAGTTCACATGCCAAGTTCATACCAAACCCATCATTTACAATCCATGAATCATGCCACGCATACATAACACTCCATTATATATTTCTCATCATAGCAATCATACTTAAATAAATACCCACCATCCAAGAGCAACAAAGCAATCCAACAACGTACCTTCTCACCCAGCCCCTCGCTCAGGCTGAAGGGTCTCGCACAGGCTAGACGTTCTCACCCAGGCGAGACGTTCTCACCCAGGCGAGCCTCCTTCGCCTAGGCGAGGGCTCGAAAAAAGAAGCAGGAGCACACGCAGGATCTCGCTTAGGCGAGACCCCTCTCGCCTGGGCGAGGCGCTCGCTCGCTCAAAAAGCCGAGCTGGTCGCCTGGGCGACCTTTCGCACAAAAGGTTCTGGGCGAGTCCCTGTTCATCTCGCCTAGGCGAGATTGGCTCGCTTGGGCGAGATTAACAGGTCTTGCCACTGTTCTCCTGTAACAGTCGCACCCACCAATCCAAAACCACACACCAAAACATTGCAAGCATTCAGAACATCAAATCAGCCAAAGACTCTCAGCACAAAAGTAAAACAGCAGTAAAAACGAAGTACACGAGTGGGTTCTAGCTTCCCTTACCTGGAAAAGGGGTTAAAAGGGCTTTGGCAACCAAGCGTGGAAAACGCAGCAGCTCCAGGAACGAACGGAGGAGCTGAAAGAACAAAGAAGCAGGAACACGAGATGGGTTACTAGGAAACCCTAACTGGAAAACGCGAAAAGAAACAATGAAGACTAGTACGGGTTAGCAACAATACTTACATGGAGTAGAAATCAGCTTCGAGTTAGCTTGAAGATGGCAGAATCCTAAACCCTAGCAGAGCTTTCTGTGAGAGGGAGGGAGAGGTGACGGCTGAATCTGTGAGAGTGTGAGAGTGGAAACGTTAGGGTAACTGCGGACCAACTTTATCCTTTGGACCAGCTCTTTGGCCCATCAGATTTTGGGGCAGCCCTTTTTATTAAGGGTTATAAAAGAATAGGGCCTTACAATAGTCATAATAGATATGTATTATGTATGACAAACACTTACCTTTTTTTTGTTGTTGTTAACAGTAAAAAGTTGAAGTTGTAGTTTTGGGCCTCTTATGTTGTGGGAGAAAGTAGTGAGAATGTTGAGGTTCCATGTATCGTTTTGGCATAAGTGAGAATGCATAATCTGGAATTGTGTGTTTGAATAATCGGGATTATTGACCCAACAAAACTAGAGAATAATTGCAAACTACCAAAGCCAAACATATACTTCTTGCTTTAAGCCAGGTACAAAATAAATAGCTTATGATGTGATATAAAGTTTTTCATTATTGAAGAATTTAAAAAAATTGTCTAAGAGATATTACATATATTTTTTTTAATTTTATCGATAGAGATATAATATATATATTTTTTATTATTATTAAATATTATGTATTATGATGATATTTTAGGTTTTATTTTTTTTATATTATGGGATATTATACTCTATATATTAAATAAGTTTCTAACACATCAATATGAAGAGTAAGAAAGTTATTTGAGTTACTTTTCATCAAGCACCTCTTATACATATTTTTTCCTTTTTCTTTCTCATGACTTATATACTTATACATATTTAAATGATATCAGATGAAAACAAAAAAAAAAACTTTTAGCATTTTCTCCTTTTTTTTTTATTTGCTATCATGGTAAATCCTATTTCATTATCTGGTTCATCGCCTTTCCCATATTTTCGTCGACTTTCTCCAGATTCTCGTCAACTTTCTCCAATTCAACTTCAAAATTTTCATTACATTATTAGTAATTTCCTATGTTAGCTTCTCTTACATTATTTCTCGTGTTGTTCAAATTATTGTTCCAAGACTCAGAAAAATTATGGAAGTCCCTGCTATTTAAATTCCTGATTCAAAAACCAAACATATATCACTATAAATATACACTAATAAAAATTAACCTATTTGGCTCAATCTACCGGTACCAATTCTATACATTCATGCAAGACAAATGAAAAACTTTCAGAAAAAATAAAATAAAATTTTAGTCAAAACCGAGTCAAATTGTCGTATACTTTGTTATTTTCTAAAAAACTAGAAAGAACTTCATAAATATAGAAATAAATAAGAGATTTTATATTTTAGAAGATAAAATATTGTATATAAATAAAGATGATTTTTATTTATATTATATGTAATCTTTACAAATTTTAAATAACATTTTTATTCCTTTTTTAACTCAATTTTTTTGCTATAAACCTATAAAACAGATATTTACATGACATGGATATCTACATAATGATAAAATTATTTTGAGATGTTTTATATTTTATGAAGACTAAAACCTATAAATAATATGAAGCATAAACCACGACGGTAAAGTACAAAAAAAAAATCTGATCATTTTATATATAACAATTAATAATGTGAACTTTTTAAACTATTTTTCTTCTACATAGTTTTTATCTTTATAAAAAACAACCAAGTTGTTAATTTTATAATCACTGAGAGCAGTGTCTTGATAGAAAATTATAACTGTTTATATTATGTGTTTTAAAAATATTACAATAATTATTTATAAACATTTTTAATAAGTTTTCAATATAATATATTCCTAATTATTTTTTATTTAATAATTATGATTTAATTTTTTAATTATATTTTTAGTTTTTCCTCATAAAAATGGTGGAGAAGTCTTTATGAAAGATATTTGAGAAATGTAAGTGAACAGAAATTCTTGGAATAGCTTGTCAAGCTTAATTCTTTGAGTAAAAGCAAAGAAATCATATAAGCCTAAAAGTTTTCACATTCCCAAACCAAATGAAGAAACCTATTTACATTGGAATTGGTGATTTAGATTACTTTCTTGCATTCCACTTCAATATGCAAGTAGATCCACAAAGATTGTTCACTCTTCATAGTTTTGTCAAATAAAAATTTCGTCACTATAACCAAAACTCAAACTCACTTTTCTGTAACCTTAAAAGCATGCTAATCTAGGATCTTCAAAGGTACGCGTAAATTTTAAGATTTTCAAGCGTGGCAATTTTCTGAGCCCAGAAAATCAACAGATCCGGTCTATCTTGGGAATAAAAGTGAGTCAAAGTTTTATATCGGATAAAATAGATAAAGTTAAACACTATATAAGACTAAAGATTCATAATAACATTACTTTAACATTTCAGTGACCCATTTTTTATCATGGTTATGCGATCAGTCACCCGAACCATCGGCTCTAATACGATTGAATAGACAAAATTAAACACTAGAGAACCATTGGATAGAATAAACAAGGGACTAATATCATATAATCATATAGAATCACAATCTCTCGATGACTATAACCCTAACCCGTATATGAAAAAATACACACCCAGCAGTTTCAATTAGTTCTTTTTCCACGAAAGTTGTGAAGAGTTTTATATATACGTGGCTGAAATCATGATAAAGGTCTATCATAAATTTGAGGAGCTACTTTTGGGGCGTGATTGTGCCCACTGTCTACGCTTTTATGAACTTGTGCACGTGTTAGTTTTGATAATTTAAGAACTGTTTGGAGCTTTCTTTTAAATTTTAAAAGATAAGTTGTTTTTAGTTGAAGCTAAAATGTTATTAATCTTGTGTTTGCAAGCTAGAACGTTTAGTCAATTAAAAATTTATTTTAGTTAATTAAAATAACTTAAAATTTTTAAGAAATAAATTTTGTTTTGTTTTAGACAATTAAAACACACTTTTAATTAATAAACTGAAAATCCATTTAAAGTGATTTTAGCCAACTAAATGTCGTTTTAGCAAATTAAAAAAACCGTGAAACTTTATTCACTGTGTTTTATCTCACTAAAGTGTGTTTTGTCTGGTTAGAACTATAACAATGTAAAACAAAAGTTCATTATGTAAAACTCTCTTTTTCGTCCTAAAAATTTAAAGGGTCTATCCCCATTTGTTGGGCCTAAGGGCTAGTCCATAGGGTGTCCAAGACCCTAAACTCTCATAACCTTCTCATTCACTTCACTTTTCAGAAAAACAACTCTCACCCTCTCTTAGAACAACAGTCGTGCTATGCTAGGGTTTGGTCCCAACTTTTGGTCAAGCAAGCTTAAGCTTTTCCGCTCCACCTCATTAAGATATCTCAGAGCTATGGTGCTCACTGTTCGGGAATACGAGTCTTTTGGCTAGCTCCTCCCAGGTACGGGAACCTAGGGTTTTATTTGTCCTTTGATTTTATGCTTGCTCTGGTATGGTTTCTGCGTGATGATAGTTTATTTGATGTTGTGAGTGCTTGGAAAATGCTGAAAACTCCGTTTGGTTGTGAATGCTTGACTGTATACACAAGAACAATGGAGAACTCTGATATTTTCGCCAAGGCGGGCTAGTCTCGCCCAAGCAAGAGCATCAGAGGTTCATTCCTGGAGCTTACGCGAGCTGTCGCTTAGGCGACGAGCTCCTGTCTTAAGCGAGATCCATCTAGCTCAGGCGAGGAGATCTCGCCTAAGTGAGAGAACGTGAAAGCTCCCTGTTTCTCTTTTCGAACTCTCGCCTAGGCGAAAGGAGCTCGCCTGAGTGAGAGAACCCTCTCGCCTGAGCAAGACCTTTTTGCCTGAGCAAGGGACTGTGCGAGAAGTGTGCTTGTTCTGTTGTTTCTCTATTCTTGGATGTTGGCCATATGTTTGGATTGATTATACTTTTAAAGCATGAATTGGGTGATTATGTATGAGTGAGATGATTTAAGGTTTGTGATGGGTAAGTTTAACATGATTTGGGCATGTTGTATGTATGGAATGATTCATGGGCTAAAATGATGAGTTTGGTATGGTTTTGGTATGGAATATGAATGAAGGTTGGTTATAAATGTTGGCATGAGAATTGTATGCATAACAAGTACATACTTGGATGGTGAAACATGATTTGTATGTGGTTAGGGCGTAATTCCACGATAGTTTCGTGGTGGTGCCTCATTGGTTAGGGTGTAATTCAATGAGCCTCTAGGTGAGACCTCATGGTAGTGCCTCAGTTGGTCGGGACGTAACTCCATGACCCCTATTAGTGGGAGTTCCTGGTAGTGCCCCATTTATATAATTTAGTAAGGATTCAAGGTAAGGATTGCATCCTGACACTCTAAAGAGTCAGTTAGTCTCACATAGAGTGTACTGACTCGAGTGGTGAGAGTACTAGGAGGCCTGAAACACTTTAAGGACTAACCTTGTATGTGGGGGAAATAAACACTGTAACAATTAGCTCAGTAGAGCAGGAAAGGCCACCACAAGTGCAAGCATCCGCTGAATCCGACTAATTATATGTATCTGGATGAGTCGTGTCTCGAGTCTTAGTGTATTGTTTGCAAGTTATAACATGATTTGTTGACATAAGCATCTTGGACTATGAAATCGTATGTAACTGTATGTTAAACCATTTTTCGATCTAGCTTACCCTTCTGCTTGTTTGTATGTTTCGTGTGTGGTTTTCTCTCTTTGCGGTGATCATCAATTTATTGATGTGAGCATATGCGAGAAATCCTCGTGGTCAACAGGGGAATGATGACTCCGCTGCATAGCTTGTCTGGGCTGGATTCCGTTTAAATGGACTTTTCTTTTAGGGCTAAGGCTCGTGTATTGTATTGCCCTTGGACTTTATTTTGAATATTGTCTATCTTTTACTCTTTTTGGTTATAGGTATCGTAGTGTGTCTTAGCATTTTCTTTTAAGTACCTTGGATATTTGTAAGGAGATTTTATACTCCGCAACTTGGCTCTTTATATTATCCAGTGTAAGATTCCATTTAATTATGTTATTATTTAAATGGGGTGTTACACATTCTAGTTAAAATAAAAATTGAACCAATATTCTTAATATTATTAAAGAACACCGAATTTTTTTAATTTTTGGTAAGAGTTTTACACATTGAGAAGCATCTTCTTGGAACTAATTATCAAGGATCATTGAATCAAGATCATAGACTGTACTCTTGTTCCATATACTTTTTCATTTTGTGTGTGTTCTTGAGATGTTTTCCTTGTTTTCTTGAGGAAATTGTTAAACTTCAAAATAATGTATTAGCCTAATCATAGTAATTAAACAGCAGAACGTAACCTTCTTATGAGAGTGAACTAGTATTCTGGTTGTAGGGTTTAAGATCTCGGTTTTTCCTTTTTTGTGATAAAGTTTCACAAGTGGTGATAGGGTACAAGAGATTTTTTAGGCTTCAAGATTTTTTTTCTTGTTTTCTTGAGGAATTCTTGTAAAATTTGAAAAAAATAATGAATTGACCTAATTATTCAGGACGATTAAGTAATTAGATGTAACCTTCCGATGAGGACAAACTAATATAATTTTTCAAAATTTTCTCTTGTTATCATCATTAGTTTTTTATTCTGCATATTTATATTTATGTTGTTTTGAAATTAAATAATATTGATTAAATATAAAAAAAGTGAAATTATTGTTTTAAATTCCCAAAACGCAATTGATTTTCAAAGAATTTTGTACATTTTTCTATTCAAAAGTTGGTGAGATATCTTGATAAATTCATTCCCCTCTTCGACTTAACATATATTTGTAACATATGTCATTCAAGCAATAATGTCCAATACTTACGCCATGAAATACAAGTTTGAGGGAGATAGAGTCACTAGATATTCTATCTTTTCTTTCTAAATCTTTTGTCGCTCAAACTACTTAAGTGACGAGAGTCCATACTAATTCTCCATCTCTGGATGAGTGTGACTTTTTACACAACAAGAAAATCATTATATAGTAATTAATATTAGGCACCAAAGTATTACTTAATTAACTAAGGTAGATACCATTTTGTAAACTAACAATTACTAATATATAAAATAGTTTTTACTTGACTAAAAAATTATAATTGATTTATGAATTAGAGTCTGAATTGATTTTTAACATTAGTTACCAATATTTTAGTTACTTATTATTATTGATTCTAAATTAGTCTCTAATTTTAAATTAGAGAATAATTTAAACACTACTTTTTTGGTAGATAAAACTTTTAATACTAAAAATTCTCATATTACATGAATTTTTCTTGTAAATTTGTTAAAAGGATTTGTAGGAAAAGACTTTTTTTTACTATTTTTTTCTAAGAATCTTAATTGGCAGGTAATTTTTTTGTAAATAATTATTTCTTACAAAATTTATTGTGAAAAGTGTTTTAAATTTTGTAAAATATTGGCAGCAATTTCCTGCTTTATAAGTATTTCTTAAAAAAAAATTCAAAATAAAATTGACAAAAAATATAAATTTTTCTAGTATTGCTTGATAATGTTAGAGATCAATTTAGACTTAATTCACAAATTAATTATAATTTTTTATTCATAATAGGAAATGTTTTAGATACCAATAACATTTAGTTTATAAAATAGTTTCTAAGTTTGTCAATATAGTGAATAATTATTTTTAGTTTTTAAAATTACTTGCTATTTAATGATCTTTTTGTAGAGTTTAGTATAAATTTGGACATTTGAGTTAGAATGTCTTAAAAAATAGTCACATTTAATGTCTTATTGTTTACTACACAACAATAAAATCAACTTTCTATTAATTTCAAAATTATAAATAAAATTTAGTAAATAATGATTATAATTACTTTATGAAAGATCCACGGTACAATCTTAATCTTAAGGTGACACTACAGTGGAAATGAGAGTTAAGTTGTAGCAAGAATTGGAAGAGTGTTTGTTGTAGAGTTATCAGTGGTGTTGAAAATAAAAGTAAAATGAAATGTTAACATCATTCCACAAGGAAGAAAAAAAAGAAGAAGTTAGTTTAAAATTTAATATTGTTATAGGTGAAATTAATTATCCCTCGCGGTCAACTCACAATTAAATCATAATATTTAAACTATTACATTTTTACGTAGAAAAAGTTGTAATCTAACTATTATTTATATTTTTTGGCTAAATGATCAGTATCAATCACGAGATCAATTTCAATGAGACGACTATAGAAAGAATATATACTATAAGTCATATCAATATATAACCAATTTCAGACTTACAAGTTAAACGGAGTCTTACTTTCAATATTTAACTCACTCAATTCAAATAAACTACAATATTCAACTCTTTATGTCTAAAACAAAATATATTTATTACATAAACTGAGAAGAAAATTTTAGAACAAAAGACTTAAATTATATATTAATTCGAAATAGGTATTGGATCTATAAAGAGGTACAACTTAAACTCTCAAAGTTACATATGCTAAGTCTTGAATTGACAAATGTTAGTAATGAATAAGTGAGAGTCGTGTATCAAAATTTCACAAGGAAAATAGTTAGGCTAAGATTGTCCAACAAAATCAATGACTAAGCATTAGAGTTATTATCTATATACTATTTTATTAAAAAAACTATAGCATAACTTTTTATTCAACTCATAAGTTATTAAATAGTACAATATCATAAATAATAGGGAACAAACATTATTGTAAACATCAAATTTAGTGGACCAAAACACAAAGAAAATAATCTTGCCAAACCAATTTCAAAACAAGCTTATTTTATAGAATTAAAAATACCCTAATATTAATAGTTAATAAGAATACTATTAATAATTATAACTACTTTTTTATAATTACTTACTATAATAATAATAGTAATAATAATAATAATAATAATAATAATTATTATTATTATACTAATAATGACTTGCAATGATCGTATGTGTTGCACAATGTTAAGTGAAGATGAATTCCATTCATACCCTTGAAATCCAACTAGTAAACCACAAAACTAGTTTCTTTATCCTTTTTGCTCAGTCTATTCTCTTCAATATTTTGGGCTTTACCTTCCATCGTAAAGATTATACCATCGGTGTTACTTCCTGCAGCCTCTCAATTTTCTTCCTACACCCCATCAATGTTTCTGAATTTTTTTTTCCAGAATAGGAGTAGGTGAGTGCTTTCAGAAAAGATGAGTGTGTGTTTTTCAGCAAAGTCTTTCCGGAAGTGATTTAAGCGTTCAGAAAAATAAAATCCGAAATAAATTTGATGGGTGCATAAAGTAACAGCCTTATATCACTTTCCTTCAGCCCATTAAATGATTGGTTTACGTCATTAGTCACCTAATCATAGCCCAATGACAGATTTCACGGGTCATGAAGTAGAAGTCTAGAACTTTGAATAAGCAAGTACTTTGTCGTAAAAAATCCTAAGGCTCACCAATGCAAATAAACATTATCTCATGGATATGTTGATTTCATTTTCTTTTCATATTTTACTATCATTTTTCTGTGGAGAACTTTCCATCCATCGATCCTAATAATTGAAAAAGTTAAAATGAAGTGTTCTTCCTTTGATAAGTTATGCAGGCTCAAAGTTTTGTACTTCACAAATTCCAACAATGCCGGCCAAATTCGATTCGTACACTAAGTTTCAAGAATCAACACAAAACAAAGGATAGACATTATAAGATGCAGAAATTTCGGCTTTCATGATCCTGTATGGAATTTTTAGACTAAGTCACAACTCACGTCTATCACCATCGACAAAAACATTGTAGTTATCATTCAATCTATATAAAATCTAGAATAGGACTTTCGAATTCAATTAAATAATCAAAAATACAATCATGTACATGAAAACATAAAACTCAATATATATGTTAAATCTTCCATACATGAAAGTGTTCCAACACAAAATATTGAACTAGCATTCCTCACTTATACATGGCTTGGTGGCATAACACTGTTCATAATCCAATTCTTTTCTGTCATGCAATGAGAACAATTTTCATCCTCCAAATACTCCCTCTTGCAAACTCATTATCATTTGATTACCCCAACTTCAAGAATGGTGATGTAAAATGGGAAGGGGATGCTTCTATTCTGAAAGGAGCGATCCAAGTCACTTCCAACACCATAGACCAAAACAACAATTTCAGTGTTGGGAGAGTCACAAGTTTTGAACAGATGCTTCTCTGGGATATGAAGTCTAGAAAGCTTTCTGATTTCACTACTAAATTTTCCTTTGTTATCTTTTCAGAAAAGAGATACTATGGAGATGGAATGGCCTTTTTCCTTGCTGATCCTAATCTCCCACTTCTGAAGGACATTAAACAAGGAGGTGGTCTTGGACTTGTGGATGGTGAACAAGTTTTGAATTCAACTCAGCACCCATTTGTAGCAGTGGAGTTTGACACCTTCCACAACAAATTATGGGACCCTTCAGGTAGCACTCATGTAGGTCTGAATTTCAACTCTATGAAGTCCAACATAACTAGGTCATGGTTGACAGATATTCAAATTTGGAATGTTTATAATTGCAGCATTAAGTACAATTCAAGTACTCTAAATCTGAGCGTTTCATTCACAATGTACAATGATAGTAAACCAGTTGAAGAATACATTTCGTACAAGGTTGATTTGAGAGATCACTTACCAGGGAGGGTTATTCTTGGTTTTTCTGCCGCAACAGGGAAATTGTATGAGGTGCATACATTGAGATCATGGTCATTTAGTTCAAGTCTACAAAGCGATGAAAAAACAGATGAGGTAAAACCAGAAGCAGTCCCACCAGATTCCAACCTTATCAGTTCAGAAAAAGGAAAGAAAATAGGATTGTGGGTAGGGCTTGGAATTGGTCTTGGCTTGGTTTTGAGTTTGTCTTTTACTATGTTGTGGAAGAGGAGTAGAGGTAGAAAAGAAGAGTTAGTTTTTGATCTCAGTATGGGTGATGAATTCCCAAAGGGCACCGGACCTAAGAGCTTCTCCTATAATGAGCTAGCAAGTGCTACAAACAAGTTTGCTGAGTCTGAGAAGTTGGGGCAAGGTGGTTTTGGTGCTGTCTATAAAGGTTATTTGAAAGACACAAAGTCCTATGTTGCTATCAAGAGAATATCAAGAGATTCCAAACAGGGAATGAAGGAGTATGTGACAGAAGTGAAGGTAATAAGTCAACTGAGACATAGGAATTTGGTACAACTCATTGGTTGGTGTCATGAGAAGAATGAGTTTGTCCTTGTATATGAGTTCATGCCAAATGGAAGCTTAGACTCTCACCTTTATGGAGTGAAAAGCTTCTTAACATGGAGAGTGAGGTATAATATAGCTTTGGGCTTGGCTTCAGCATTGCTTTACCTACAAGAAGAGTGGGAGCAGTGTGTGATTCACAGAGACATTAAATCAAGCAACATTATGTTGGATTCAAGTTTCAATGCTAAGCTTGGTGATTTTGGTTTGGCTAGGCTGGTGGACCATGAGAAAGGGTCACAAACGACACATATAGCAGGGACTAGGGGCTATATTGCACCAGAATATTTCAGTTCAGGAAAGGCTACCAAGGAATCTGATATATACAGCTTTGGGGTTGTGTTGTTGGAGATAGCTAGTGGAAGAAAATGTGTTGAACTAAAAGCTGAGGAGGGTGAAATAACTCTAGTTGAGTGGGTTTGGAAGCTCTATGGATTGGGGAGGTCACATGAAGCAGTTGATCCAAAGTTATGTGGAGAATTTGATGAGAAGCAAATGATACGTTTAGTGGTTGTTGGCCTTTGGTGTGTTCATCCAGATTTCTCATTCAGGCCTTCTATAAGGCAAGTGATTCAGGTCCTTAAATTTGATTCTCCTTTACCTCTTCTCCCAGAAATGATGCCTGTGCCAACATATCTTCCTCCAACAATAAAAGCACTTTTTTCTTCAGTTTCTTCTTTCTTTTGGGAAACAAGTTAGTCATAGAGATGGACTCAATTAATGTAATAATCATCAGAAAGTTTTGATGTAACGTCAGTAATGAACTTTATGCCCTGTATATTAATATAGCTCACCGTGATCATCAATTTGAAGTGATCATCTGACAAATGCATCAGACTTGTGCACCTTGCACCTTGACATCTATATATTCCCCTTTGTCCTAGCACCATGTTTTGTACTATCCTTTTAGAAAAAGGAATTAGTAGTATAAAACAAGGATAAAACAAAAACTTTGTTAAATAATTTTAGAAGAAGAAGACCATTATAAGTTTTTTTTTTTTTTTTTCTGTCTACCTCCACTTCACCAAGACAAACAAGAAGATAGAATTTCAAAAGTCTATGTTCCCAACAACATACATAAGAAGTTAATACTACACATTGTAATAAGTGTTCTAATTATGATAACAAAAACTAATATATGTTTAAGTAAAATTTTTCAGACCCTGATTGTTTAGATCGAGTGTTATAAAATAACAAAATATAAAGCAGGAATATATTTCGTATATAAGATGAAAGACTTTTATGCACAATATTGTGTAAGACATAATTAAGTCTATCTAATACAATATTTTGTAGTTCTTGCTTCGACTGATAAGTGAAGCCTTACTTAAACAAGAAGCATACAATCTTAAGTTAATGTTGCTCCTCACAAAAGTTATTCCACATTTTTATTTTGTATTTCAAAGGATGTTTTCCATCTTAAGTCTTTGAAGCTAAAGTTGCTATATCTTTAACACCTGACATACGATTTTCAACCTTTTATGGTCCTTTGCTTTACTCACTTTTTGAGTGAAAGCTCTTTAACTTGGATCTAATAAGTCATGTCAATTTTTAAGATGTTGATTAAAACGAAGAAACATTGAAAGCATACCTGGAATGTATTTAATGCAACTCCATGTTCTTGCATGATCAAACACAAGAAGATGGTTTCTCTAAATTAAAGTTGCTCGACGTCCAGAAAAGAATTTGAGATTAGTGATGTCAATTTGGGCAATGATCCATGAGTGAGTCCTACTCTACCTTTCATTAAGTCCTTCTTTTAAGAAACTCAAAATGAGGGAAAAAAAAAAGCTCCAACCCCGAAAGTCTCCTCTCAAGTAGGTTAGTGTCATAGTTAAGGTAGCCTTGGCTCCACTAAAAGACTTTAAAAATAACACTTTAAGTCTGAGTCAAAAATTGAGTTGAGTCGTCTCAGGCCAAACTGAGCCGAAAATCAAGACGGGCCGGTCCACGACAATTTTTGAGACGAACTGGTCCAGGTCAAAGGTTAAGACGAGCTGGCCTGGACCGAAGGTCGAGACTGCTTGATACGAGTTGAAGGTCAAGACGGGTCGACCCAGGTCGAAAGTAGAGACGTGTCGGTCAAAGTCGCAGATCGAGACTGGCTAGCCTAGGAAGGTCAAAATGAGTCGGCTCAAGCCGATTATCGAGACAAGTCGGTTTAGGCTGAAGGTTGAGACTGACCAACCCATGCCAAAGGTCAAGACTGGTTAGCACGGGGTAAAGGTTGAGACGGGTTGAACCTGAATATAGGTCGAGATGGGCTGGGTCGGGTTGAAGGTTGTGACGAGTCAGCTCGGGAGGAATGTCAAGAAATGTCGATCAAACTGAAGATCAAGATGGGCCAACCCAAATCAAAGGTCGATACATGTTGACCCAAACCGAAAGTTGAAACGTGTTGGTTAGGGTTGAAGGTTGAGATGGGTTGGCTCAAGCTGACCCACAAAATGGCTTGTACCGAAGGTTGAGACGAGTCGTCCCAGATCAAAGGTCGAGATTGGTCGGCCCGAGCTAAGGGTCGAGAAGGACTGAAGGTTAAGACGGACCGACCTAGGCCGAAGGCCGAGATAGGTTGGACTAGGCCAAAGGTCAACATAGGTTGACCCTTGTTGATGGTCAAGATAGATGGACTCAAGCCAAAACTTGAGACTGGTTGAGCCGAACCAAAAGTCGAGATAGGATGACCCAATTTGAAGACCAAAACGGATCGGCCTAGGCCGAAGGTCAAGAAGGCCTATCGAAACCCCGAGATTAACAAGCTAGAGCCAAAGGTCGAGACGAGTCGACCTTGGTGAAAGATCGAGACGAGTGGGCCCAACCTAAAAATCGAGATGGGTAGACCTAGATAGAAGGACGAGACGTGCTAGCATGAACCAAAGGTCGAGAGGGTCGACCTGGGTCGATTGTCGAGACAAGTCGGTCATTGGTGATTGTCGAGACAGGCAAACTTGACTAAATTCGACCAATATTTGGACGTTGCCTACTTGGCTGAATTCAACATAATTTTGGACTGACCTTACTCGATTGAATGTTGGCTAGGGTCGACTTGCGAAATTCGGACTGGGCCTAGTCGACAAATTCAGGTAAATTTTGGCTAGGACGATGCGGCCAAATTTAGTATATTTTTGGCCCTGCTCGACTTGGCCATATTTCGATAGGGGTAGATTTAGTCGCGGTCGACTGACTGATTTTGGCTAGGTTTGAATCAACTAAATTCGTCTGAATTTCAACTAAAATTGTCTCATCCAAATTTTGATCGAGGTTACCTCGGTCCAATTTTGACCAGGATTGACTAGGATGAATTCAGTCGGGACCAAAATTTTTACCCGATTCACCCGAATCCGCCCTGTTTGAAATTTAGTAAAATTGGACCTTATTAGTCTTAGAAAAATTTAAGAAAGTTAACTTCAATCAAAATTTAATCAAATTCGTCCAAGTCACCCATGTCACCTGACTCAATGAGAAGATCATCTTAGGTTACCCGGTACTTAAGTTTGAGACGTGGTAATTTTAGATCATTATGGTTATATCTCTAATTATCTAAGAGGTTGGAAGGTTTTACTTATATAAATATTTTTTATTTTGAAATATTTATAAAAATAAATAAATTTTAAAAAATTATAAAAGTAAGCGGTATTAAAACACAAAAAAAAAAAAAAACATTGTATTTTAAAATTTAGCTTTATAAAACTTTAAGAAATCTCGTTTCAAAATACGAATCAAGAAAAAAAAATTCAGTTGAAGTCTTCTTTTTAAAATGAGATTTAGAAAAAGTAAATTAGGTTTCAAAAGATGACTTAACAAATTCAACAAAAAATTATAAATAAATGAGACTTCGTTAATTTGTTTAAAGTAAAGTTATGTTTTAAAATTAGATTTTTATTAGAGCTGTCAAAATGTGTTGAAATCCGCGAGCCAACCGGCTCCCCACGAGTTCGGGTTGGGTTGGGTTAAATTTTTTTTACAAATTTCAATACGAGTTGATTTTTGACTCGACTCATTTAGAACCCGACTGATCCGGGTTGAACCTGTGGTGAGCCGGGTTGGTGAGTCAACCCGCAGATAAAAGGGTCACACAAGTTTTTTTATTAGGTTGAACTTTACATTTGGGTCATCTTAGGTTATTTTTTTTAGTCAACACATAAATAATTTGTATTTTTTTTATTTTGGTTTGTATTTGGATTGTATTAAAGTTTATTTAGATTTTAATTAGAATTATAAATTATTTTTGACTGAAAAATAAATAAAAAAATTGTATTTTTTTTAATTAAGTGAACTCATGAGCCAACCCGTTTAACCCGCCAACCCGTAGTGGCACCAGTGCATGAAGGGCTTTTGACCTCGGTTATTTTCGTCATTTTGCCTTGGTTTTAGACCCGAGGCATATTGAGATGAGACCAAAAGGAGGAACCTTTGGTCTCGGTTGCAAAGAACCGGAGCCATAGAGGGACTTTTTTGCTTCGGGTATATGAGAACCGAAGCCATCTTCACGCACCAACTGCACCACCAGCCACCGCACCACCAACCACCGTGCCACCAACCTACAACAACGCACAGAACAACAACGTCACCAGCTCGCAGTCCACCATGGAGGGTCTCAATGCCATCGGCGGAGGTCGCGGCGGAGGCACCCGCGGCTGAGAAGGCTTCACCCTCGATCTGGTGAGCGGCGGCGGAGGCTTTGTCGGATGAGAGAGTGTCGTAGCGTTTGGAGAGTACGGAGGGGAACCGACAGCGACGCATCCTTCTCTTCCTTCCTCGCCGCTTTCTCCTCCGTGTCAAAAGTTCCAAGCCAAACCCTAGCTTCGTTCTTCTTCGGATACCTTATCTCCGCCGCGAACTTCCCCTTTGGCCGGTGCCTCACACCTCGGTAATGTTTCCACGCCGGTGGTGCGTGGACATGACGCGCCACCGCAGCAGTTGCGTCCTCACTGTGGAAAACAATGTTCTCGAGGAAGAGAAAGAGCACCCACACGTGAACCAGAGGAGAAAAATTTAGGTTGGCAGCAGCGGAGAGAGAGAGGAAAGAGTTGCAAAGGCGCGGAGAAGAAGAAGGGGGTTCGCGAAATTGAAACCCTAAATAAACCCTATGGCTTCGGTTCCTTTAACAACCGAAGCCATATACCCCTTTTTGGCTTTGGGTCTTCTTGGACCGAGGCATATAATTCTCTTTGGCACCGGTTTTGGGCGAACCGAGGCCTATAGCTCTCTTTGGCTTCGGGTGTTAGCTGAACCGAGGCATAAAACTTGGCTGGAATTGCAAAAATGTCACCGCGCCATTATATGCTTCGATTCCTAACCAACCGAGGCATATAAGGCGAGGTAAAAAGGAAATGCTGCACTAGTGTGGGTCGGGCCGGATTCAAACTTTTTTGACACGCTAAAAAGTGAGTCGGGTTGGGTTGACTCACTAAATCATCAACCCATGGTGGGTTGAGCCGGGTCAGGTCGGATTACCCCTTTTGACAACTCTAATTTTTATATTATTTTAGAAAATGAAAAAGGCGAGCTTTAAAAGATAATATGTTTTTATTAGAAGCAGTGTTTTACATATTATCGTTGTCCTGAAGTGTTTTAAACCAGACCGATTTTCATGTTACTTTTTTAAATTACAAAAAGAGTAAAAGAAAATTTTTATGTACAACTCTTGATTTTTTATCCTTATTTCATAATTAATAAAAAATAATCTTTTTATTCTTAAAATTGATTTATGTTAAATTATTTAATATTGTAAAGTAAAGGTATAATTTTATTAATGAATAAAAATTAAAGTGTTTAAAAATAAAAATCGGTGATAATAGGAAAAAACTTTCTCCACCTCCCCTTACCATGTTGTTAAAAAACAAGTACCAATCCACAATTTAAATAAGAAAAAAAATTACATTATAAAAATACACCAATTCAATTACTCAATTTAATAATTTATAATAATAAATTTCTTTTAATTAAATTATTAAATGTTTATTTTTTGGTAGCGTCAAAATATCACCGGTCTTTGTGTAGTCCAAAGCCCAACAAACATTTCTTTTGTTTTTGTTTTTCTTTCTCTTGATAGTTCAAACTTCTCTTCTTTATCTCCATTGAACGTTAAATCATTTTATACATGAATAAAATAAGGCATATTGTGGTTTTATGAATATTTCCGCTACAAATCACAGCTAGTTTTGTATGTAACTAATTACAACATTCCATAACTCCGAATTTTGCCGTTTTCACCTGAACGTGATTGCGTGTGTTCGTTGGAACATTCATCCCAATGTTCATCACTGACACATCACAAATCACAAAAGTTATGAACGACACATAAAAATATAACACAAGAGGCAAATAAATACGTGAAACCAAAGTGTGTTAGGCTTCAAGCATTAAACTAAACTCTCACTTAGCTATGGCTGCGACTGGATGGAGAACCATTTTGTTTATGCTAATAATCAACACTGCAAACGTTCAACCTCACTCTTTCGATTACCCAAACTTCAGTTCAACTTATGCAAAGCAACTAAAGTTGGAAGGTAATGCTTCCACCTCAGGTTCTGTAATCCAACTCACAGTGAACGCAAGGGATCCAAAGAACAACGGGTCTGGAACAGTAGGAAGAGTGACATACCCAGAGAAGATAAATCTTTGGGACAAAACTTCAAATGAACAAAAAGACTTCACCACCAACTTTTCCTTTGTTGTTTCCTCCAATCATAGTATTTATGCAGATGGTTTAGCATTCTTCCTTGCAAGCCCAAATCTTCCATCCACAGACAACGAAAACCTAAGAGGGGGAGGCCTTGGTATAGGGCTTGTTGCTGGCTCAGAAAATCTCATTGAAACTGATTATCAATTTGTGGCAGTGGAGTTCGACACCTATTCAAACAACTGGGACCCAGATGGCGCTCATGTTGGTGTAAATATCAATGCTATGAAGTCTCAAATATACGAGACATGGTGGCCAAATATCACGCAAGGGGAAGTATGCAACTGTAGTATTGCATACAATTCTAGACAGAATATTTTGAATGTTTCTTTCACGGGATCCAAGTTAGGTGGTGGGAATGAAACTACTCAGCAACTTTCATACCACTTTAATATCAGAGATCAATTACCAAAGTCAGTTATCGTTGGCATATCAGCTGCGACAAGAGGATATGCTGAGGAACATACCTTACTCTCATGGTCATTTAGCACAAGTACAAGCCCATCACCAAGTGTGGTTAGTTCCACAACGAAAAGTAAGTTAATCAATTCAATAATGTTGGAGGGAATTATGATTGGTACAGTTTTGTTTTTAATTTTATTAGGGGTAGTGTATATTTCGTTAAGAAGGATGAACAAAGGAAAAGAAAAACGCACTTGTCATCTGAGGATTGATGATGACTTCAACAAGAGAACTAAAGAGATTAACTTTCATGAATTGCCCGCTGCCACCAATGTTGCTATAAAGAAGATATCAGCAGGTTCACCACAGGGTTTGAAGGAATATACAGCAGAAGTGACGATAGTTAGCCAATTGAGGCACAAGAATTTGATGAAACTCACGGGTTGGTGCCAGAAGAAGAATGACCTCTTCTTAATATACGAGTACATGTCTAATGGAAGCTTGGATTCTTGTCTTTTTGGTGGAGGGAAGTTCCTGTCATGGAAAATGAGGTACAATGTAGCTCTGGGCTTGGCATCAGCATTGCTTTACCTTCAGGAAGAATGGGAGAAATGTGTGGTTCATGGCGACATCAAATCAAGCAACATAATGCTAGACTCCAACTTCAATCCTAAGCTTGGGGACTTTGGCCAGGCAATGCTGGTAGATCATGATAAAGGCTCAGAAACCATGGGTTACATAGCTCCTGAATGCATGAACACAGGCCAGGCTCGAAAGGAATCTGATATATTCAGTTTTGGGATTGTTATGTTGGAGATAGCCACCGGAAGAAAAGGCATTCAGCATGAAGACATGGAAGGTGAAGTATCAGTGGTTGAGTGGGTATGGGGGCTATATGGATTGAGGAATGTCCTTGCAGCAGTGGATCCAAAGCTGGATGGGGAATTTGATGTGCAACAAATGGAATGCTTACTGGTCGTTGGTCTTTGGTGTGCTAATCCAGATGTTGCATCCAGACCACCCATAAGGAAAGTGATGAAGGTGCTTAAGTTTGAAGCTTCTTTGCCCATTCTCTCACAGTAGATCCCATGTAAGCCTCTTTTTGTCCAATAACTTGTCAGATATATCATTTTTCTTTTATAATGCTTTTCACCTAAAATAATGAAATGGTGTCCTTTTATTGTCATTTGTGCTTTCATTTATATAACTGTATCCATTTATGAAAATATACAAATATAAATGTATGTTAGTGTTAGCAAAAAAAAACATAAACTTATTCCCTTCATGTATCATTGTTCTATTCATGCAATTACCAATACAATTCATAGACTCACGTATTCTGACCGTTATACTCAAAACAAACAAAATACGATTATAAACGACCAACACATTAGTTACCTATAAGATTTCAATGACTAATACATTAACTACTCTTAAGACTCCAATAGTTAATTCATTAACTACCTATAAAATTCTAATGACAAATACATTAACTACTCTTAAGACTGCAATAATTAATTCATTAACCACTTGTAACACTCTAATGACTAATTCATTAACTATTTATAAGACTCCAACATAAACATAAATGTTTCTCTTATCCTTCATCTCAGTTCCTCTATTCTTCATCATGGCTTCCCACATGCAATAATTCTTTTACTCCTTTCATGAATACTTGGGTTCTTCACTTTTTTCATGGCCAACTCCGTTTTCACTATGGTCTTTTTGTTCTTTACTCTCTCAATAGTTGACTTGATCTTCTTTTTGCATGACTTGTTCCTCTCTTTGCCCATTGTTCTTCTCTTTGGTCGACTTGTTACTCTTTGTGTTCCTTGTTATATTAGTAGCCACACCTATCTCCATCCATTTCAAGACGTCACTTCTCACCTTACATTCATTGGTGCAGTTTTGGCATTTTAACTCGCATTATAGGTCTCGATTGTCACTTAACCGAAGCATAAAATGGCACAGTGACAATTTTGCAATTTTTTCCAAGTTTTATGCCTCGGTTCAGAATATACCCAAAGCATAAAAGGCCTTTATGCTTTAGTTCTAAGAAAACTGATGCCAAAAAGTGAGCCAGTATTTCAAAAATGTCACTAGGGTGATATTTGGCCTCAGGTGAAATTGAATCGATGCCAGAAAGGGTTTTCTGCCTCGGTTAAAAGTTGAACCGAGGCCAAAATGTTGGCCAATATTTAAAAAATGCCACTAGGGTGATGTTTGGCCTCGGGTGAAATCGAACTGGTGCTAAAAAATGTTTTCAGCCTCAGTTAAAAATTCAACTGAGGCCATAAGTTTTTTTAGGGTTCAAAAACACGAATCCCTTTTCTTCTTCTTCTTCCTCGCGCCTGCGATTTTTCTCATCGCGCCTCAATCCTCACGCCTGTTGTTGATGTTGCGCTCCAGCCACTCATTCCACCACATGTTTGCTGCTCTGTCTACCTCACATTGTCATGTCGCACCGTTTGGTCTCCTTCTCCATAAACAATTCTACAATCCATGGTGCTGTTGTTCATGGTGTAGATTTGTGGTGAACGTGGTGATTCTATCTTTGGTGACTTTTGCAAGACGAGATAGTGTACTCGTTGATGTGTGAAGGTGCAAGTGACGGAGGTTCCTAGGTGGCGTGGTAGTTTTCGGTGAATCAAAGATGGACAACAACTTCCATGGTGGTTCGAAAGTGGTGGAAGAACATAGGGTTGATTTTCTATCGCACCATATGACTTCAGTTCTTATAAGAACCGAGGCAGAATGTGGGGTTTCTGCTTCATTTCACACTCGAGGCCAAAAGCTAAACCCATTTGGCCTCGTTCTAATATACTTCGATTTTGAAACCTGGGCAGAATGGCAAAAATAATCGCTGCCAAATTCCCTTCCTGCACTAGTGACTTCCAGTGCAGCTCTAACATCCTTTAGTGCACTTCTAGTGTACATAATATAGTTTCATAAGGGCAAAAGGGAAATTTAAAAATTAAATGGGTGCATGAAGAAAAATTAGGGTGCAAGAGAAAATAGTCTAATACTAATTGTTAGCGTAGATGACTATGATGCATAAAGATTTAATGAAGACATTGCATAAAGATTTGATTAAGATATGAAGGATTAATAAAGACATGATGAAAACTTGATAAAGTGATGAGGACGTGAATGATTGGTTATGTTGATCAAGCTTGAAGTGTGCTTAATCTAGCTGCATGTGAAGATCTTGAAGCTTGAAGATTGGAGCTTAACTTGAAGACTATTTGACATATAATTTATGTATTATGTCTGGTTGCAATCTTTTAGTCCATTGAAATGGATTTTAACATGTTAATTGACTGGCTGTTATAATTTTTCAAATAACATATTTGATCGGCTGAAATAGTATTCAATCAGCTCATTTCACTTAAGTAAAGGGAAATCAACAGATTGAACAAAAATTTCAACCTATTCAACATGTCAGCGAGTAGACTATAAAGCCTGGGCTTTTTTGAGAGAATGTGAGAGATTCATTTTTCTAGTGCGAAATCAGTGTGATCATTATGGATAACCCGTTCTCTCAATGTTGCAACAGTTCGTGAGTGATTCTTGAAGTCTTGAAGCCTTGTTGGCTTGGTGTGGGTGCTTTGAAGAAAGCTTTTGGTTGGCTAAGTATAGCCACCACTGATGTCTAATCTTTCTTAGGCATCTGTTGTTTCTCTGGTGTGAGTTCATATCTGCAAGAGGAAGTCTTGTTGTGCTATATTAGATTCTTGTGAGATTCAAGTGTCTTGGTGTCTGTGTGTGTGTCTGTGTATGTGTGTGTGTGTGTGTGTGTGTGTGTGTGTGTGTGTGTGTGTTTGTGTTTTTCAAAAGTGTAATCTTGTACCGGTTTTGTAAAACTTTTGAAATAGTGAAAAGTCAAGTTAAGGTTGTCTTGATAAACTAGATATAGTTCAGTTATGAGTGAACCATAAAAATCTATGTGCATTGGTTTGATTATTATATTCTTAATTGTTCTTTGATAAAATTTTCAAGAACACCATTTTAATCTTTTTGTGTATTCTGGTGCTTTAATGTAATATGGTGTTCAAATAGTGTTTTTACTATGAATAGGAATTAATCTTGATGGGTAATTTGATCAGATTTGAAGTCTTGCATTAATTGAGTTTCTGCATAATTTTTCTCAATATTTCAACCTGTTAATATTGTTTCTCAATTTGTTGAATTATTATGATATGTGTGTGCGACTCTCTGTTGGTGATTTCAATGTGCTAATATTATTTTTAATTGGTTAAAATGTATATTCCAAAAGTGATAGATTGCTAAAAACTTGGTCTAATAGATTCAAATTAAAGAGTTTTTCAAGTATAAAACCGAACCTAATTTTTAGAAATAGCCAACTCAATCCCTCTTCTTGGTTAAACACTTCTTTTATATCTTACACTAATTATTTTAAGTCTTTAAGAAAATAGAACTCAAAAAACTCAAAATAAATTTTAAATAAAATTGTGATAAAAAGGTCTTAAATTTGTTTTAAGCCTTCTAAATCTTTGAATCGTCTTAGTCGATATGCTATCAAGAAAAAATATTATTTAAAGTATTTTAGTTAATAACATGGCTATTTTAATTTGTATTGGAAAAATCTTTATTGAGTAATTTTGGCACAGAAAATGTCAAATAGAACAATTATGGTCTATTGGGGACAAAACAAATATTCATGATGATATTGCATAATTGCTAATGCAATAAGTGATAGAGAGAATATCACCGAGGGTATTCAGGATTTTCTCAAATAGTATTAATGTAAAATAATAATTTTCTTATACGTAATAAAAAGGAAATCAATAAAAAAGACATTTGAAATGTCGCACTAACATTTAACACTATAAAAAAAACTTATATTTATTGTGAATTTTGTTTTGAAAGTTTTTTCGTAGAAAATACTTACAATTTTTATTCTGAAAAAAATTGCAAGAAATTGCTACCTTTTATTTTTTTTGCAAAATGTTTTGTATGAAATACTTTTCGCAACAAATTTTGTAAAAAATACTTGCAAATCTTATAATTTTGTAGGAAATAATTACCCACGAAGAAATTACCTGCCAATTAAAATTCTTAGGAAAAAAAAATGGCAGAAAAAAGTCTTTTCTTGCAAATTATTTTAACAAATTTGCAAGAAAAATTTCATATAGTATGAGAATTTCTAGTAGTAAGGTGTAACATAGAGTTGTCAAAAAAATCCATACATGTGGCTATTCGTAGGTAAAACTCGCAACCGGTAGGAAATGAATATTAAAAGTGGATACCCGTGGGTAATGGGTACGGGTATTTTTTATACCCGCATGTTAACTGGCGCGGTACAGGTATCATAATATCTATACCCGTGGATACTCGTACCCGTTATACTAATTTAAATTAAAAAAAAAAACAAATTATTAAAATATTAATACATTGATTTTGAATTAACTATTTTTTATCCATTGGTTTAAAAAAAATATCCATTTATTTGTAAATTGTCATTCAACACTATTTAAATGAGTTATTTTCACTTTGTTTGAGATTTATAAAGGTTATGTATTGTATTTTTATTTGAATTTATGGTTAGACTTTTTTTATTAAATAGTAAATATTTCTTTTGTAAATACCCGCGGATACCCGTGAATATCTATGGATATTAAAAAAATATACGGGTACCCGCATAACGGATATCCGCACGAATATAAATACGGGTATAGGACAAATATTTATCAGCGAGTAGGATACGGGGAAGCTATTACTCGTACCATATCCACCCCGTTGACATCCATGGTCTAACATAAAGAAAAAGAAAAAGAAAAAATCGGAATTTAAAAAATACTAAAAGTCCAAATTGAAAAGCGTACAAAATAATTGTGTCATCTATCCTCAATAATGGTATATTATATTCTTTACAACATTTATGTTCCTTTGGTTAAAAAAATATGCATGATATATTCATAATTAATATTATCATTTGATAACTGGTTATTTAATTATTTATAAAGACATAAGTGATTAATTAAAATATTGTGACGAAAGGATCGTTAACCACGGTACATAAAAACAAATTGTTTTCCAAAATAAGATACCGTGATAGAAAAAACTCACTTAAATAGTGGATGGTCTCTATCAAACTTAATCATTTCCATTATATTTTAAACCATTCTATGCATAAATAAAACAAGAAACACATGATTGTTCCATGAATAGTTCCGCTAACTAGCACAACCAAGTTTGTACGTAATTAATTACCATTTTCAATCACTTCGAATATTGCCGTTTGCAGTTGCACTGGCACAGAACAATGGTTGTGACCCCTGCTCCTTTTTTATGCTTCGTGAATCCTATGTTCTCTTAGGAACATTCATCACAATGTTGAGGGTTGAGACAAATACCATTAACCGTATCCAGAAACAAAATACATATAATTTATCACACAACTTACAATGTGTGTGAGACTTCAAAAAAGATCAAACTCAATGGCTGCTTCTGGATTACTGTTTAGGATCATTTTGTTCATCCTAATCATCATACCCATTGCAATAACAAAGGTTCAAACTCAGTCTTTCGAGTGTCCCAGATTCAGTTCAACTTGTATAAAACACCTTAAACTAGAAGGGAGTGCTTCTACCACAGGTTCTGCTATCCAACTCACAGAAGATAACGCAATGGACCTAAGCACGTCGTTTGGGAGCGCAGGGCGAGTCACGTATGCTGAACGAATAAACCTTAGGGACAAGAATTCAAATGAACAAAGAGACTTCATTACCAACTTTTCCTTTGTTGTTTCCTCATCAAATCAGAGTATTTATGGAGGTGGTTTGGTATTCTTCCTTGCAAGCCGAAATCTTCCATCCACAGATAGGGTAGGAGGAAGTTTTGGCGTTGGCCTTACGGATGGTTATCTTGAGCTTTTCCAGTTAGGTTATCGATTCCTGGGAGTGGAGTTTGTCACTTTCAGAAACCCATTTGACCAACCTGATGCTGAAGTAGCCATAAATATCATTAACATGAAGTCTAGAATAAATGAGAGATGGCGGATACATATTGCACAGGGCAAAGTTTGTAACTGTAGTATTGTATACGATTCTAGGAACAGTATTTTGAATGTCTCTTACACTGGATACAAAATCAGGGATGGGAAAGTGAAAAAGACTACACAGTATCTTTCATACTCTGTTGATATAAGGCAGGAATTACCAGACTCGGTTGTTGTTGGCATATCAGCTGCAACTGGAGTATTTTCTGAGCAGCATAAGTTGCTCTCATGGTCGTTTAGCACAACCCCACCAAGTGATGATGAAGAGAAGGAAATCAAGGCTGTCATCATAACATTGGAGGGAATAGGAATTGGTGCTGTCTTGTTTTTGAGTTTGTTCGGAATGGTTATGATTTCATTGAGGATTATGACTAAGAGAAAGGAATTATGTAACACTTCAGAGGGCACTTCTGATCCAAAGAGGGGTGATAAATTAGAAATGAGCACTGGACCTAAGAAGATTCGATATCATGAATTGGCAACTGCAACCAACAACTTTGATGAGACGAATAAGCTTGGGCAAGGAGGGTTTGGTGGTGTTTATAAAGGCTATTTCAAAGACTCCAACACCTATGCTGCTATAAAGAGGATATCAGCAGATTCTAAGCAGGGTGTAAAACAATACATTGCAGAAGTGACGATCATTAGCCAACTGAGGCATAAGAATTTGGTGAAACTCACTAGTTGGTGCCACAAGAAGAATGATTTTCTCTTGATATACGAGTACATGGAAAACGGGAGCTTAGACTCTCATCTTTTTCGGGGAGAGAGTATATTGGCGTGGCAAGTGAGGTACAACATAGCCTTGGGATTAGCCTCAGCATTGCTTTACCTACAAGAAGAATGGGAGAAATGTGTGCTTCATAGGGACATAAAATCAAGCAACGTAATGTTGGACTCCAACTTCAATCCCAAGCTTGGTGACTTTGGCCTGGCTAGGTTGGTGGATCATGATAAAGGGTCAGAAACCACAGACGTGGCTGGGACCATGGGTTACTTGGCTCCTGAATACATGAACACAGGCCAGGCTCGAAAGGAGTCTGATATATTCAGTTTTGGGGTTGTTTTGCTGGAGATAGCCACTGGAAAAAAAGCCATTCACCACAAACACATGGTGGGTGAGGTATCAGTGGTTGAATGGGTGTGGAAGCTCTACGAATTGAGAAATGTGGTTGCAGCAGCAGATGAAAACCTAGGCGGGGAATTTGATGTTCAGCAAATGGAATGCTTACTGGTAGTTGGTCTTTGGTGTGCTAATCCAGATTCAGCATCCAGGCCTGTAATAAGACAAGTGATTAACGTTCTTAACTCTGAATCTTCTTTACCAATTCTTCCACAGCAGATCCCAGTACAAGGTTGTTCATGAAGCCTTGTTTGCACTTTCTATGATTCTCTTTAATGTTGTGTCTTATAAAGCTGATGCAATTGAAGCTTTAAGGGTGCTGGGCACGGAATGTGGTTTCTTTCTTAATGTTCAATGTATATTTTGTTGTACATGAATTTGGAGCATTCCAAATACTGCGTTTAATGCAAGGCAGTTCTTTGCCGATAAAAAAAAAGGGTGTTTGTGCTGGAACCTTCCAATACTATTTTAATGAAAAATTAGATACCAAATTTAAGCATATATGGGTATTTATTTTTTTGTTTTGTACATATTAGGCTGTGTATGGTAAATGTGAAAAAATAGGGTTTTCATTGATGCATTTGGCTATTTGCTCTAATTCAAGAATTCACACAAATACAAATTGTTGTATTGTTGTATCATAGTTATGCTTATAATTTATTATAAAGATATTATTTGATTGAAGAATTTCCTTTACGAAAACTGGCATATGGCAAAATTGTATAAACTGAAATAAAATAAATACAGAGTAGCGTATAAGGAGACGAGATCAAAATTTGTGCTAAACAAACAAACCTCCTTTTATTTATCAAATAAAGTATACTTATATGTGTTTTTTCATCATTTATAAAAATTATTCATAATGTTAAAATATAGACATGTTCTGACTTTAGATCCGTTGAAAACATGGTAAAGGTGTCCATCACTCAATTTAACGTATTACTCGTTTGGGAACAAATTTCGTTATAATTTTGTTATTAAATGGTAGAGAAGGATAAAGCTGTTTTTTAAATTTTTGGTCTTAATTTTTAAATAATATGAGACAATTAGGTATGCAAAACAAGTCTCTAATAAAATAAATTTCTCAGTAATCTTCTTATAGGTATACTTGAAAGGATATAGGTGCAACTTCCCCAAATACCCAAAATACTCGGGATTGAGGATTTGAGAATAGTTATCTTTTCTTTCCTTCTTGGCAACATTAAGTTGGAAGTCTCCTTTCGTTGTTTACTTGTGAGGATCTAATTGCGGTGAATTTATGGTCGGCAGCACAACGAAGATCAACGTCTCGCTCCATTGATAAAGAGTTAATACAACTTTGGAAGGTTTTGTCATACCTATAATGTCTTTATTTAATATAGGGTTCTTTTCAACTACTTAGAAAATTGACTTTGTTGTATCAACATGCTTACATAGTTTACAAACACTTTTATAGCTTTTGCAATATGGGTACGTCGGAACAAATGTATTATCAATAAAAAATATTCCTGTCTTTATTCCTAAGAATCATTATATTAACAAAGAAATAAGATTAACACAAAGAAAATAAAAATATAACTTAGAAACTCCAAATGCGAAAAAAAAATACAACTGTAAAGAATAATCACTATATATGTGTAAATTTGTATTATATATAAATTTTTACAACACACAAATCATACTTTTAACCCTTTTAACTCCAAGTACACACATACTCTTCAGAACAAGAACCTAATTATAAAAATGTAACAAAAGTTAAACACTAGTTCAAAGTGTCTTTTACTTGGAACTAGATTTATCATAAACTTAAAATTTATTATATAATCACTTCGATGTGGAACTTTTCGGAACGTAAACGTCTACACAATCCACATGATTCGGTTCACATATTTTAATACCCACCTTAAAACTTCTCAATGAGCATGTTTAGGATCCACACTTATCATGGGCTAAAGTTGGTCTGCTACACATTGTTCCATGCTCCGTACTCCGTTAGTATATGGAATAATTTTTATTTCCCTCTTACTTTTCTTAGAATTCGGAACTTGGGTAATCAAAAGCCTCATGTGATGACCCAAACGTATGCTCAATGGTATAGATTTATGCATCGATGTTATTCGAGTCAGCTAAGCCTACTCTAGCACGATACAAAAAGTTCAATTTATTTTTTAAAGTTAAAAGGTAAGGTTATTTTTTAAAATTAATGTTTATATTAGGCAAAACATATATTTTATGAGTTGACGTTGATTACAAGAATAGAGTTAACTTAGTCAATTCTCAAATAACACAAACTTTTAATGAGTAAGAATATTTGTATTAGTATTAGTTAGAATGACACTATTTTTTTAAATAAAATATTTATATTAGTATCAAATTAATTGATACTAGCTAAAGTAAATAAGATTAATGTCACTCTAGTTAATACTAATCTTTTTTATTTCTAATATTTGCATTTATTGAAGTTAATGTTGACTCGATTCACAATAATTTTATTTATTTTATTATTTATATAAGTTAGAGTTAGGTCAATTCTAATATAATATACCATTAATATATATGTAAGTTAGTGTCTAGTTTATATGAATCTGGATGTGTTTATCAACGAGTTGGGTCGGACACGAACAATGTTTATCCGCAACAAAAAGATTCACTACCTGCTCTGTTACTCGTTGATACCCGTTTACAAAATACACGTGGATGTTTTAAATCCGTAGGTACCCATAGATTCCCATGAATATTTAAAAAATGATACTTTATAAATTTTTAAAGTAAAATTTAAATAAAAATACAAAACAAATAAAAAATATATAAATTAAATTTTAATTTTAATTTTAATTAAATTTAAACTAATAAAATACAAATTAAATTTTATTTTTAATTAAATTTAAACTAATAAAATATAAAATAAATTTTAATTTTAATTAAATTTAACTTAATAAAATATAAATTAAATTTTAATTTTAACTTTAACTTTAACTTTTTGCAAATAACGGGTACATGCGTATACGAATAGTATGATATCGGCACCAGATTCATTTATAAACGAATATTAAAATACTTGTTATCCAGGGATAATAAATACATGCGGATACCAATTACGGATTTTATCCATAGATAATCGCAGAGACATGTATTTTTATCATTCCTTAATAGGTTATTGTTATAATGAATAGGAACCATATATCATTCTTAATCAAATGCTTAGATTTAAAGATAGCTTTTGTCCCACTTATAATTTTTCTCTCTCGGTCCATGTAACACTTATCTCTTTCATCCATTCATCCTCTTCATCAACATGCATATACTTCATTCACATTCATACACTTTGTTCAAACTCATTTCCTTCATCACACACATTTCCTTCATCTACACCACACCATCTCTTTTAAATCAATTTTTTTTCCTCTATTTTTTCTGTGTTTTATTTTTTGTTGAAGATAGATGTGTTTTATAATACATATTTTTTTTAAATTAATATCATTAGAGTACGTAATACACAAATTAAATTAAAATAATATTAAAATATATTTCACTTATGGTTAGTTAACCCAACTCTAAATAAAATAAATTTTAAAACAAAAATGATTAGTGGGAGTTTAGCCAACACTAAATTTCTTTAATTAAGAATTGAAAAATTAGTAACGAAATAATATTATTTTTTTGGATACTATGGATGACAATGTGGGTTACCTTATTTTGGTTGGCCCCAAATTTGGCCACTACACCTCTCTTATAGAAATGCAGGTTAATTTCTTTGACTTGTCCTACATAACATTTGACATATGAGTTTACAATAAGTATGCAGGACACATAAAACTTTTTTGTTTTGTATTTTTTTTTCTTGTAAAATATTAGGGTGCAAAATTTTAATAACTTTGTTTTTATTAATTAAATTAGTAGAAATAATAGTTTCAATAAGCTCATTTCTTAAAATAAGTAATATTCATAATTTTATATTTTATAATTTTTAAGTACAAATCCATTAAAAATAGAAATGAGCAAGCTACTTTTCAATGGATTAGAAAAGAAACACGAATGAGCAAGTTAATTAGAAAAAACACACATGATGACGTGTTGTGTTAATGATACTGGATATTATGAATTTAAATTAATGCGGGTGATGCGAGCCAAGTACAGATCATTCTATGTTGGTCTGCGCGAGCTGCAAATTATATAAGGTGAGTCTAAGTAGGTTGGTGGGCTAAAATACTCAACTCATCCCACACTTTTTTATTGTGAACTCGTGGGCCAGTCCGCATGGTCCACCCGACATTATCATCCTTAAACGATACTACTTAGAGTTGTCCTTCAAAAGTTGATACTAATGAATTAACAATAATGAATTTAGTCCTTATTATATGTGATATGCAAATTCAATTTTGAGTGATTAACGTCGATTTTAGTTTTTAGCATTGACTATTTTCTTAGTGATAAACGCAACACTCCAACCATCTAATCTCTATTACGCTCTGTTCGCTTCCGCCGATGGTACTGTTACCATAGTTTTGCTGCGATGGATTTGTGAGTGAAATCATGTTCACATCCACTAATTTGAAAGAGAATGAAGGAGCGGATTCAGAAAATAACAGTTTCACTTCATCCTCTCTAAACAGCAGAGATTTGAGTGAATATATTACTCTTTTACAAATATATCCCTATATATAATAAAACCACTAAATTATTTATGTGAACTATCATATATTTTTTTAAATAATTATTATATATATTATTAATTAATTATATATATACATATTATTAATTATTATATATAATATATTATTATTTATTATTATAATTTTATATATAATAAATAATAATATATGTATATATATAATAATTAATATATTAATATATCACAATTAATATATAAAATAATTATTATTTTTAAGTATATAATAATTAATAATAATAAAAATTATATATAAATATGTAGAATAATTAATATTAATTAAAATTATTAAAAAATAATAATATATATAATAATTACTATTATTAATTTTTGTATAACTTTTTTTGAAATTTAATTGTATAAATTTTTTTACATTCATGAAAATTTAAACTTTTTTATATTAAAAATTCATATAATTTTAATATTTGTTTTAATTCATATTAATTATTTGTAATTATTTTTATAACATCAAATTACAAAACCATTCTCTTTTTTTCATCAAGGGTATTTTGGTAACTTTATAATTCTATCTATTTTTACAATTTATTTTATCTATCACATCAATCAAATCTCTCACTAATTTTCATAAAACTTATCTCCAAATCCACTCATTTTACC
>Ga0214544_1003441_pt1 | contig 32720 bp, 15 predicted proteins | sample CNSS3metaG_FD_160074 | JGI IMG/M metagenome (GOLD analysis project Ga0214544, IMG submission 160074) | Root nodule microbial communities from cowpea collected in UCLA plant growth center, Los Angeles, California, USA - CNSS3 | ecosystem: Host-associated > Plants > Roots > Nodule | place: USA...
CTTAGAAGATTGAGTGTTGTGCTGTTGCTAGGAAAGCTGGTCATCCTCTATGAGATTCAGGGGGAGTTCTGTTCATCTCTTGTGGTTGTTCAAGAGAGGTGTTTTCTAATCTTTACTCTTATATAATATGTTGTAATTTGATTATTATAGTGATTGAGTTAATCTCTTTGTTTAAGAGATTAGCAACTGGACGTAGGGTCTTTTGATCTGAACCAGTATAAATATCAGTGTGCATCATCTTCCCTTAAACTCCTTATTTATCTGCACTTGCATTTAAAGTAACTATTATTTTAAGTTAATTAATTAAAATTTGAGAAAAATTTTAAAAACTGTCAAGATTTTTAAAAATCCAATTCACCCCCTTCTTGATTTTTGACCATTGTTTAGTCATTCCGCTGCACGATACCAACATGTAGTGATTTGGTGTATAAATTCAAAACAATTATTTTAACATGTATATATATAAGTTATAATTAAACTTAGTTACTAATTTGGTCTCAAATTGGAAAGGACAAAATTGTATCGTTTTAAAGAATTTGGGTACTAAATTAAACGAAAAATTTAAATAGATGACTAAATTGAAAACAACTAGGGGTGACAAAACGGGATGGGCCCAACGGGCCAGCCCGTCACCCAGTGCTAAAAAGAACGGGCTGGGTTGAAGATTTCAACTCGTCAGCCCATTCTGGCTCGTCCCGTCCAGCCCGTCAACTTGACGGGCCAAAGTACGGGCCAACATATCCTGGCCCGTTGGCCCGTTTTAAAAAAATAAAATAAAATAAAAATAATTAAAAAGATTAATTTTTTATATTATATATTTTAAATGTATAAATATATAATAGTATTGTAATTTAAATCATTAACACCTTCAAATTAAGTTTGAATTATTAGTTATAATTGAATAATTTAATATGTAAATTTAATAATTATTTTAACTTATCTAATTAAAAATATTAACTAATCAATTAAAAGTTAAAATAATATTTTATTTTATTAAATATGACTTTAATAATAATTTATATGTATATATAAACAAATTTAAAAAATAAAACAAATTGAAAAAATTAAAAACTAATTAAAAAAATTTTTAAAATTAAAAAAAAAAAAACTAGATGGGCCCGGCCCGTTTTTTGACGGGCCACATACGGGCCGGGCCAAAACGGGCCGGGCTAGCTCATTTGCCACCCCTAAAAACAACTATTACCACTGCCACGTGTCAGGATTGTAAGTTGCCACGTGACACGACGGTAAACTAACACGTGATAGTTTTTAAATTTTTTGAAAAAAAATAAAAATTTAATAAAAAAATTAAAAACAATTAAAAATTTCACGGCTTGACATGTGTCATGTGTGTTAACTCCAACTTAACAGAGATGATCATATTGAATCCTTTTAAATAATTGGGGTACTAAATTGAATAAACCAAAAATATGGGTATCAAATTGAACTTAACCAAAAAATTGGGATACCAAATCAGTAATTATACCTATATTTTACCTTTTGTCACTTCTGGATTACTTGTTGAAATTTTACAAATCATCCGAATAAAATTTCTGAAATAGAATTTTCGGAACATAATTTTTGGAATAAGAAATTTAGAATAAACTTTTTGCAACACATGAAATATATTTATTAACAAGCTAGAATAAACTCTTTTTTTCCTCCTCCTTTAAATAAGGGTAAATAAGTGTAACGATGGCAGCGAATGAAGGTTAGTTAGTAACGATGACAACAATAACGATAATTAGATATGTAACATGATGTCACATTGATAGGATAAAAAATGAGCTTGTCATTTAACGTATTATTTAAAGTCATTTTAATTTAGATGGATAATTCTCACATTGAATATGTACAATTATAGTTATGGATAATATCTAATATTTTAAATTGAATACGAGGACGGAGATGATTTAAAATATTTGTCTTGTTTCCATACTTATATCCATTCCAAAACCATATTTGTTTTCATACTCATTTTTGTTTTAAATTACTAAAATATCTTTAATTTATTAGGTAATTTAAGAAATTTGTATCAACTGTGACATCCCATTTAAATAGATTTCATACATTCAATTTTCATTTCACCCAACCATCATGTACAATTTCATGCCATCACTCATACCAAACAGACCAATTACCATGCATATATATATATATATATATATATATATATATATATATATATATATATATATATATATATCAGGTAAACATGCATATTCAATCATATAGCCAAACCACAGATAAACAAAGGGAAATAGATCCAAATCTGACCCTTTCTCTCGCTTAGGCTAAATGCCTTCGCTCAAGCTACACAGCAGTCTCGCTTAAGCTAGGTAAGGTTGCCTGAGCGAGCTCTACAACAGGGTCCTCTACGAGCTCTCGCCTGGGCGAGACTACCTCGCCTGGGCGAGGTTACTCTTCACCCAAAGTTAAAACCTCTCACCTGAACGAGAGTTCCCAAAGAGAGCACCAGTGGTCTCCTCGAGGACTCGCCTAGGCGAGCCGTTCTCGCTTGAGCGAGATGTGCATCGCTCAAAACCATACTTGGTCGCCTGGGCGAGAAGCTCAAGCAGAACCAGGGCGAGTTTCTGCTATTCTCGCCTAGGCGAAACAAGCTCGCTTGGGCGAGAATATCAGCTCTCGTCGTTGTTTCATGCATGCAGAATCAAAAATCAGCCAAACACAACCATACTAAACATTCAAATACAAGCCTAGGCACATTTAATCCATTTCAAGCGAAAAACAGAGATGAAATCCAATGCATGCCACAAAGACAATAGATCTAGCTTCCCTTACCTTGCTTAGATACTAAAACGCAATAGACCCGCAACTAAGAAGTATTTCAGCTCCAAGGGCTAGAGCAGTGAGCTGAAACATGGAAATCAGCACAGAACGAGGTAAATAAACGGAACCCTAACTGACCAACATGCTCAAACAGCGAGAAAAGGGGAAAGAATGGATCAGAAGCTCTAAGGTTCAGCTTACCTGGAAAAAGGATGGTTTTTTGCTAGCTCTGAGACGAATAACCTTGTGCCCTAGCAGGACACCTTGTAGGGGACCAGAGGGGAAGAGGAAGCTGCTATTTCTACTGCTGGCCTTGGGCCTACGAAGGGGCTAGGCCCAACAAATAAACTGAAAATGGGGCTTACATCAACTATTTTTTATTCCTTAGTTTTGCAACTTATGTATAAAGCACACATTTTATTATTTGTACTATTTTCTATAATTAATTCATCTTTATCTAATTGTTATTTGATAATCTTATTTAATATGTATACAAGAGTTAACTATGTTTTTTGTCCTTAGACTATAACACAACTTTGTTTTTCGTCCCTATATCAAACGTTGGTCCTCTTAGGTTCCCATACTTTATAAATGCATGGATGCAATCCTTCTCGTCTAACGATGTTAACTAGTGTTTAGTGTGACAAAAGACAAATTACGGTTCATCGACCTTGTAAGACATTAACAAGAAGGGAACTTGAGAACATGTGGACTGCATTTAACGTGATTTTTCATTTGTCACATGAAAAACTATTAACATTGTTGAGCAAAAAGGACTGCATCCATGCATTTCTTAAATATAGAGATCTAACAAGATTAAAGTTTAAGATAAAAATGAAAATTAAAATTGTGTTATAGTTTAGGATCAAAATCATAATTAACTATTTATACAATTATAATTTCTTTGATATTTGATATTGAAAAAAAGAAGATATGTATTCTTTTAATATTTGATAATATCAAGTTTCTTTGCTATAACTTTTATTTATGTAAACAAAAGTTATTTAATCAATATTTAAAAGTATTTGCAAGCGAAAGTATAAATATACTTATTTTCTTACGAGAATATGAATATATTTGTTCTCCTACTAGAATGAGTAAGAGATAAAATAAATTATACCTATTAAGTTTAAAAAAGAGAATGAAGATAAATTTTTAATATAAAAATGAGAATAAAATAATCAAACTTATTCTGGCCTCGTTATGTTGTCATTTTTCATGTTAATATGGGAATGATAATAAGGGTACAGGACCAAAAAGACTCAATTTGTACATGTATCAAGTGTTTACAGTTTTCTTGTTGCACATCCAAATGTTTTTCTGCACCTTCAAATTTTTTCAAATCTAAAAATACATTTTGACCATTTAAACAAAGCAATACAAATCACATCTCCCAAATTGATTTTGGATATTAAGTTTCAACAAAAAATATTTTCGGATGGAAAATATACTATCAATTATCGAAACATAAATATTGTCAAAAGTTGACTTTTTGAAAAAATAAAATTATATATATATATATATATATATATTCATATTTTTTTAATTTAAAGTTTATCTTTTTTAAATTTTATTTTTTTAGTTTAATTTATTTTTTAATACATTATATAAAAAAGTTATATATATATATATATATATATATATATATTAATGTTTAATTTTATTTTTTAAATATATATTAAAATTACTTTAAAAGTAAATTAAATTAAAAATACCTAAACTTAAAATTACAAAAATATTAATTTAATTTAATTTTTTTTAATTTTATTTAAAGTTTATATTTTCTAAATTTTAAATGTTTTTTATTTATCTTTTATTTTTTCATAGTTCTTAATATATATTTTAAAAGTAAAATAAAATTTGAATTTAAATTATTTTTAAATTTTATTTCTAATTAAAAAATAAACTTTAAATTAAAAAAACGAATATTATATATATATATATATATATATATTTATTTTAAAATTTTAATTATTTTATTTATATAATAAATGTGTATATTTTATTTTAATTATATTTTTTAGTTTTTTTTGTTATTTATTTTTTTATGTTTTGAAATTTAAATTTACTTTAATATAATTTGTTTAAAAAAATTAATATAATTAAAAAAGGAAAATTTAAATGTCAATATATATATATATATATATATATATATATATATATTAATTTGAAGTTTTATTATTTTAATTAAATTATTTTTTAATTTTATTTATTTTATAAGTATTTTTATAATTTTTTATTTATATAATTAATATATATTATTTTCTATTTTGCTTGAATTTTTTTAATTCAATTTAAACTTTAAATTTTTAAATTTAATTATTTTTTCCTTGTTGTTTTATTATATATTTATTATATTTTTCACTTTAAATTTATTTTAATATAATTTGTTAAAAGATTAATAAGAGTAAAAATTAAATATAATTAGAAAAATAAATTTAAAATATATATATATATATATATATATATATATATAAATATATATATATATATTCCAAAGTTGACTTCTTGTATATATCTTTTTTATTTGGAAGTTTAAATTTTTTATCGGATCTCGATATCTCGAAGTATTTTCACTTGGAAGTCAATATTCAAAAGTAAATTCGGAAGTCAATATTTTCACTTGAAAGTCAATTTTCGAATGAATATATATATATAATTTTGTTGTTGGAAGTTGACTTCTTGTATATATAAATTTTTTATCAGATCTCAATATCCGAAAACATCTTACTAAGGTTGACATCTGAAAATAAATTTGAAAGTGCGATATGCGTAGTTTTTTCCAAATAGTCAAAGCACATCTTTTAGTTTTAAAAAAAATTTGGAAATGCCGAAAAAATCTTGGAAGTGGAAGAAAAATTTCCCAAGGGTCTTACTGTTCTGAACTTACAATATTTTGGTCTTAGTCCATGTCGTTCGCAGTTTCCTTTTATACTTTTTGTATTACTCGTTGATTTTCTTATTTTTGTTCTGTAAAACTGTAAAGCTACGTACAAATTAATTTTCTCATTGATACGGAAAATATTTCCCGTAATTTTAGTTTATCTATTTTTCTTTAATGTCCGTTTTATTAAATAATTTAATGACTTTTATTAAATATATATATATATATATATATATTATTTAAAACATTTTGTTCTGATATAATTGAAGTCATATGAGATCTGATGACTTTTTTTATTAAATTAAAATTGTGATATCTATGAAGATTTCAGTTTAACATATATATATATATATATATATATATATATATATATATATATATATATATATTTTATCCTAATTTTTTTTTAATTTTATTTAAAGTAAAGTAATATTTATTCTATTATATTTAATGACATTTATTTTTTCTTTTTTTTTATTTCATTAATATGATATTTGAAATTAGTTTAATTAGTTAAGTACACGATATAATAAAACAATACAAAATTGTAGTCATACTAATAAAAACTAGAGGAAAAATAAAAATAACTAAAATGAAAATACATATAAACATTTATCTGGGTGAATTAGTGTCACGATAAATTGTTGTTCAATATTATCATCATTTTGATCACCATCATCTTCATCATTTCCACTTTCATTATCATACCACTCTAAAAACATTATAGGTCGATAACAATCCATATGTAATGTTGGATTTTAAGCAGATAGTGGTGTGATTATAGAGGTTCCGAATATATTATGAGATTTACTTAAAAAGAAGTTAGGTTGAAATGGAAAGATGGTATATGTGGAAGTAATATGATGTATACATGAAGATGGAGCAGCCATGTTATGAATATTGTCCATGTATCCGAACATTTGAGGTGACCGAAACATGCCAAATTGAGCACCATATTGTTGTTGAAAATGTTGAGAATATCCAGAAGAAGATCCAATATAATCATATTGTGGAGGAGGTTGGGGATGTAGAGACTCTCGCAGTGCATTGTACTATTGGAAATATAATTGTTAATTTATTTTGAAAGTCAAATATTAGCATTTAAAATATAGCTTAAATCTTTCCAAAGGTTATCATTTTTGTAGTAGAATCTCAAGTAGGTCCCTTAATTTAAAACAATTTTAAAACAATTTATAAATTCAAATATAAAAACTTTATAAATAAAAAATTTATAAATTCAAATATAAAATTTTAAAATAATTTAAATAAATATATTTATTTAAAATTTTACAATTCAATTTATAAAGTTGTTATTTTTAAACCAACTCTAACATTTGTCTATAGATTATTGATATATAAATATTTAAAACAATATTTAAATAAATTTTAATGCAAAATATACATTTAAATAAATTATAAAAATTAAATTTGATATAAGGATGAAATTGATTCAGTTTTAAGAAAATTTGGGATCAAATTGAGACAAAATAACAAATATAAGGACTACATTGAGACTTTTCACATTCAATAGTGACACGTGGCACTGCCACATGGCACAATGTCAAATTGACATGTGTCAATTATTGTTATTTTTTAATTATAAAAAAATAAATAAAAATTTAAAAAATTAAAAAAAATTAAAAAAAAACCACATGCTGACACGTGACACGTAGTTAACACTGTTAGTGTACTACTAACGGAAATAACCTAATTGCAACGAATTTTCCAAAATTGGAACTCAATTGAGTCATACAAATGAAAAGACCTACTTGAGATTTCACTACAAAAATAGGAACCTCTAGAATGCTTTAACCTAAAATGTATTAGAAAATGAACTTACATCGTCGTCTCACAATGATGTTTGTTGTGGTGTTATGTAGCAAATATTATGTTGTATGTACCATTGCATAGATTGCCTTATCCTCATATTATTGTTGTTTGTTCATGTTGCCACTTAGAACTTGGAACATTTGTTGACCTTGTTTACAATCTACAAAACATTTACAAAGTTTATGAAGCTCAATTTCATCGTGTCTGAAATAAGGATTATTGGTCAATCTATACGGGTCTCAACTTTATTCCAAATTCTAAAATGCATCATAAATAATCAAGAAGGTCAACTACTACTCATATCCATAATAAAACGGATTAAATAACTAAGTATAAACCAAAAAAATATTCTTACTATCATAACAAAGGTCACAATACAGGAAATTGTCCATATAAATAATGTTGTTTCATTTTGAATTATTTATTTGCCCACTTTATTCAATTTTTTATAACAAATAATCTCAATTTTATTACGGTAATCTTTGTCATGTATTCAATTAATTAAATTAATTACAAACATCATATTAATTAAAAATAAAAAGAAAAAATAAATTTAATTCAACATAATAGAATAAAAAAAATTACTTTAAATATAAAATTAAAAACCAATTCAGGATAAAAAAATATTTTAAATTAAAGCCTTCATATATGTGATGACTTCAGTTTAAAATAAAAGAAAAAAAAAAGCTTTAAACTGAAGTGTTCATAGGTACGACGACTTCACGACTTCAGTTTGAACAAAAATTGAAATCGTCATGCATCATACGATTACACCTGAACCAACATAAATCTAAGTCTTTCCAACTAGGATGACTTTAAAAATTTTAAAAATCTAAATCTAAATCTAAATCCGACTGCACCCTATTTCGTAAAATTTTAAAAATTCAACCCCTTTTAGTAGTAATAAAAGTAAATTAACCCAGTTTGGTAACTAAACCATTAAAGTGATCAATTTTTTTTTCCTTCTTCTTATACCAACAATGCATTTGCTTATAAGTTTGTAGATGGAGTTCCATTTCCTGTGGTGTGAACTTTTCCTCTACAAGTATAATTCTTCTCACGATTTCAGCAAGAACCAACAAATTCTTTCTCGTGTTGTCTTTTTCTTAAGCTTACCTTATTGAAAAATACATTATAAATTATGTGATTTATAACATACTTTTTATTTTGTATTTTGAGATGTACAATTCAAAATACATTCCTTATTTTATATTAATAATGTAAAATCAGAATATAAATTTCAAATTGTATTCCAAAATATATAATCCATGATAAAAATTTGTATTGTGGATTCTATTTTGGATTAATCCAAATTAGAGATGTGTAGTTCTAATTGTACATTCTGGAATAATATATTGTTATGAATTGTATAATTCATAATACAATTTTATATTTTATAATGTACTATTTGAAATTATATTTCAAAAATATAAATTTGTAATTTGTCTTATGTATTATACATCTTGAAATAAAATAATATTTTAATTATATTACCTAGAATATCTCTTAGTTATATAATTTGAAACTAAAATTGAAAATTCTAAATTATAGGATAAATTTGGAATTTTAAAGTTTATGAAGGTACAAGTTAAAATGATAGAGGTGAAGGAAGAAATTATCCAATGGGTTTTGTTTACCTGATTGGGTCTTACTATTCTCGAGTCATCATATTTTGGTCTTGCTCCATCCTATTCGCACTTCCCTTTTACTTTATTCATCACCTACTAATTTTCGTATTTTTGTTCCATAAAACCGTAAAATCACATGCAAATTAGTTTTCATATCGAAACGGAAAATAGTTCCACAATTTTAGTTTATATATCATGCGTCTAATTTCCGTTTTTATTAAATAATTTAATGACTTTTATGAGTGGAATAACGGGTTAAATAGAATAACCTTAACGGTAATAGCTTGATGTTTAATATATATGCAGTGATAATATAAAAATTTAAATTGAATTAGTGAACAACAAATCGAAAAGAAACTAAATCTCAATTTTTTATTTTCATTTTATTAAAGAAATGGGTTAGATTATTGTGGCCAATGAGATTGCCACTTCATTGCTTTTTTTCTTCTTCAAAGTATTCACTTTCCAAAGCTTGATTCTCAACTAAATAATATCTTAGTTCACCAAACAAAACAAAAAATAAAAATGCGAGTCCAAAGACATGCAATTCTTTTAATTTTTTTACGTATAATTTATATTCCATAATCAAAATTGAATTTTCATGGTTTACTGTATACTTATGAGTACTGATAATTCAATACAAAAATAAAATAAAATGTATCAAACACAAAGTATATGGTAAGTACTTCCAATACTCATCTATGAAAGAAAAGAGAAAGAGCTTAAAAAATGTTACATCATCATGCTCTTAAAGAAAAGGAAAAGTGTCCACAATCAATTTCTTTCCATGTGAGGTTGTACTAGTTTTCATAAATCATTTCTACACCAACTAATCAAATTCACCATCATGTGATGAGTTATTAAAAATAATTTAATAAAAACAATGACTCAATATATATACAATATTCTTAATATTACTAATTTCTTCACTTTATTTTTATTTATTTTTTAAAATTATTTTTACTTTTTTTATATGTATACTATTTCTTTCCTTTCCTTTTTTCATTCACCAATGACATAAACGAAAACAATACAAGTGGTTTTTCTAAACATTTTAATGACTTATTAAAAGTATATGGTTGTAACGATAAAAAAAAGTGTTTGACTGGTAGCGTACCTCACTTTCATGCAATAAATACATAAATAACATTACCACAAAATTACTATCTACCGATTCGTACTAGTAAAATATATCCATAAATATATTTAAAAGTCCAAAATTTTGAAATTGTACTTTTAAAAAAAATTATCGTATTTATGCATACTATATCCAACCACCTTTTTGAGAATTCAAGTAGCTCGATGAGTCACGTATTTGTTTTTTAGAGTATTATTACTTTCCTTTTAATTTACTTGAAGTAAAATAAATTACTTGGAGTAATTTTGGAAATAAATATTTATTAAGGAATATAAAAAATATTGATAAATTAGGGAAAAAAAAGGAAATGAAAAATTTAATAATAATTTATTGATATTACCACACTAACGAGTATCACGGAGATGTTGGGAAGAAAAAACACGTAAAGGTAAAACAAGGGAATTGGAAGAGAAAAAAATAAAAGAAAGAAAGGAAATAGAAGAGAAGAGAAAAGAAAAGGAAAGAAAAAAGGGTTTGGCAGAACACGATCCCCACAATTCAGGGCAACCTTGTTTGGAGAACCTAAGTTTCAATACCTTTTCTCTTTCCGCAAGAAAATTCAAAATTCCAATTCCGCAAATCGAGAATTCCCTCCCTTCTTTGCCCTTTCTCTCTCACTCTCTCTCTTTTTCTGTAACATCGTAATCGATCAGTTGAAAGCTTAGAGGAGAGTGAGTTGGAGAAGGTTCTGGAAGGATCCATCGATGGCGGGGTACAAGGCTGATGACGAGTACGATTACCTTTTCAAGCTGGTTCTGATCGGCGATTCCGGCGTGGGGAAGTCCAACCTGCTCTCGCGCTTCACGCGGAACGAGTTCAATTTGGAGTCCAAGTCTACCATAGGAGTTGAGTTCGCCACCAAGAGTTTGAATATCGATTCCAAGGTTATCAAGGCTCAGATTTGGGACACCGCTGGCCAGGAAAGGTCTATTTTCTTTTCAATTCAATTACTCTTTCTACAAACTTCGATCTGTCATTTTCATTGGAACTGCTTTCTTTGCTGCTGCTGTTGTTTCTTATTACTGTTTTCAAGTGTTCGGATTTTGATGTTGGACACCGCTTTGATTCACTGTTTTGGTTGCTTGATTTAGTCGATTAATTCGATAACGTTGTTGTGAAGGATTGGAGTTTTGTTGCTCTGATACTGCGTTTGTGGATTTGTGCGATTTGAGTTTGTCTATATATGGAATTGGAATTAGGGATGTTTTTTTGTCAGTGTGACAATAATGCATGGACATCGTGAATCAATGTTTAGTGGTTTGAAAAACATGCAAAAGCGCGTCCTAACATCGATTGATTTATTGGTTTGAGGAGATACTTTGCTGGGCAGTTTGTTTTCTTGGAATGTCATTTGGTGATATTGCTAGGAAAGGGCTGATTGTTTCTTATAGTCCTTGTTGATATAGTGATGTGAAGTACGACAAGCTCTTAGGAGTTTTTATTTTTTATTTTTTGTTCCTCTTTTAGCATAAGGTCACTTGTGCAGTGTATATTTGGAGTTCTGATAATGCTTCAATTGATAAAAAGAACATTAGATTGGTTGTGGTAACAGGTTATTTTCCAATTGACCATTTAAACTGCTTTATTACATCATAAATTGTTTAATTTTTCGTTGCTCACCTCCTATATTGATTTGCATTATTCAAATTTTTGTTTATACTTGAGAGTGTGTGCGTGTATGTATATATTTCTATCGAAGTCCTTAACCCCAAATGGTGTGTGAAGTGAGTGACTGACCACAAAATACTATTGCAGGATAGTGGGATGACCGCTATTTCTTAAAATACACTGCATAAATTATGCTGCACTCACATTCGTACTAAAAATAATTATAAAATCTAAAATTAAAGATATTCATATTAGTGATCAACTGTCAGCATTTGATGGCTAAACAAGGCTTAAATGGTGATGGCCTGGCCAGTACAGTTTTGAGCATGCTGGAAACTGGGTAGCAAATATGTGTGCTACTACTAAACTGGCCAGACATAATGTGTGCTGCCAAAAATTTTCCAGAGAGAGATGGACTTAATTGGGGATGATGAGGCTAAGGTTCCTGATTTTGCAGTGCACAAATGATGAGGATGGGGGGGGGGGGGGGGGAGGATTCCTGTTCTTGGTTAAGTGAAGGGGTGATGCTGAGATGGGAAAGAGCTTCTGACACAGTTTCTGGCTTTATTCCACGGCCACTCAATGGTGGTGTTTCATGGGAACATTTCCTCAAGTTTTGGTTAAAAAATAGACCAGACTGATTGCTTCAGCTTAAAATTGGTGAGCGGGTTAGGTGTCTAGTGCAAAACCGTCTAGAAAATAACTAAGATAAACTGGACAAAGAAAAGAACAAGACGTACAATTAGGTGAAGTGGTTCACACAAGTTTAAATTTATTTATTTTTCTTTTTCCCATTTAACTAAAAGTATTTGATAATGCCCGCATAGATAAACTTATTGCTTGACTTGAAAGTATTTGGTACAACTAGATGATAAGCTAGTTGGTAAATGTTAAATGGCATAACGTAAGTCTCATTATATGAATTATATGAATAAAGTTTGTGTTTTCTAGATAAAAATATAGTATTACGCAATTATAATTTTAGATTTTTAAAAATAATTCAATTTTTATTAAAAAATTTAGTGCTTCCATTTATTTTTCAAAGAGATGTATATGTTTCTTTCTGGACAAGACATTTCATTTAAGCTAGTTGATCTAATGATTACTTAATCAAATTTATTTTTATTTTTTTGTAAATTTAATTTTTTTATTTATCAATTTCAATTACTTTTACATCAAGTTTCTCGTTTATAATTTTTATTTTGTATAATTTTCTCATAGGATTATGTAATGAGACATTAGTTAATTCCATTTGTAATGATAAATATATATTTTTAATTGTGCAATAATTAAAATAAATATTCAATATCTTAAAAGAGAAATTGATCAACCAAGTAGAGATGTAGAGAGTGTGAATACGGGAGGGACGAGAAAGGTTTCTTTCTGTCCCTATAAAATTAAAAATAGGTAATAATAGGTAAAAAAGTTCTAAGGATAATAAAAATATATATTAAAATATAAGGACAGTAATGGAAGGAAATTACATATGCTTCAAAAGCTAGAAATGAGTTGAAGTAGCTTATAACTTACAAATTAGAATTTTCTAAAATAGGCTACTTTAATGTACCTAAACACTTTTGTTTGGTCAAACTAGCTTATAAGTTAGTCAAATAAGTTACTGGCTAACTTATTTGTTTTGCCAAAGACACTATATCCTGATAGTGAGTAGCATGCTGTACAATGTACAATGTACAGTGTCACTTCTGTGAGGTATACTCTTTGTATTATTTAGAGTGACCCATAAGGAGCTTCTGACATATTCTTTTGATGATTAAGTTCCTTAACAAAATAGGAACTTATATTATAAATAAATTATATAGCATAACATGAAGTTGCTATTATCTTATTGTTTTCACAGCCTTTTTATTTTTCTCCTAATTTATTGTTATATACATTCAAGCATCTAGAACCTGAACTTTTGTCCTAGGAATATATGTCATTTTTACCTCAAATTCCCTTATTTGGACGGCAGTCCAATTTGGCTCTGAATATACATACGCATCTTGCAATCCTCTTCCTTTCCAATCTATGTGGCCTTGGTGAACTTATCCTCAATACCTAGGTCTTGATTTTATATGACTAGGATAGTAGGGTGCAGCTGATTACTTGTTTGACACGTTTTGTTTGTTATCCTAAAAATATCTCTATATAATTATAATTTATAATACACTAAGGGACATTTGGAAGATATTATTTGGGCATATAAAAGTGGCTTTTGACCTTTCTATAAATTAAAAAAAAAAAAAGATTATTGGTAAGCAGCGCCCGGGCCGCTTATTAAATAATTAATAGGACAAAGTTTTTATTGAAAGTCATATATGAACGCATTAAAAAATTATAAGGGAGGACGCCTCTACACATCTCAACAAAAGCCTTTTTACTTTTAAGTCCTTAAACAGTGTCGTTACATTTCTTTTTAATTCCTTCATGGAACAGCCTATTAGATAAGATCCTTTTATTCTTTTAGCTTACTCAATTAAGTTTCATATTCAAGCTTATGAATAAGTTCTCGTATGTAAGAGCTCATTCTTGGTTGCATAATTAATATATTTACCCTAAGTAGATGTATGGAAAGTAGAGTTATGTATGATGGGGATGCTGAATCTAGTTGATTTGACTCACGTCAAACGGGAGCTTCTTATTTCTTAGTTCATATGAACTCCTGCTCCCCTAAAATCAGTTCTTTATCACTTAAAAAATGAAATGAACATAAAGACATCAGTGTTCAATAGTATGTAAGTGAGCAGATTAATATTGTAAGACTCCAATTTGATTGGAAAGAACAGTATCACTACTTCTTAAGATGCTGCGCTGAACTTGTCTTATAAAAAGCATCCTCGTTTTTTCTGTAATGCTGATCATTGCAAGTACAATGGAAGTTTCTGATGACATGTCAATGAGAAGCTGAACTACACCTAAATTTGTGTTACAATATAGTTACTTAGGATTTCTCTATCGGTGTAGCTGTCAATAAATCCACTTATTTGACTTTTGTGCTGCTATATTAGGTACCGTGCCATTACTAGTGCTTACTACCGAGGAGCTGTTGGTGCCTTACTTGTCTATGATGTCACGCGCCGTGCCACATTTGAGAATGCTGCAAGATGGTTGAAAGAGTTGAGAGATCACACAGACCCCAACATTGTGGTCATGCTTATTGGAAATAAGTCAGATCTTCGACACCTTGTTGCTGTTCCAACAGAAGATGGGAAATCTTTTGCAGAGAGGGAATCTCTGTACTTCATGGAGACTTCTGCTTTAGAAGCAACCAATGTTGAAAATGCATTTACTGAGGTTCTTTCTCAGATTTATCGCATAGTGAGCAAGAGAGCAGTTGAGGCTGGCGACAACGGCAGTTCCTCCACTGTCCCGTCTAAAGGACAGACTATAAACGTTAAAGACGATTCCTCAGTTTTGAAGAAAATTGGATGCTGCTCGAACTAGATGCTTCATCTATGGCAGTGGTTTTTATGGCCTGTTTCATCTTGTAAATGCCTACACTGGAATTGGGATATCGTGTAGAATAAGGCTAGTCTTGCATATTATTTTGAACAGTGTTTACAATTCACAAGCATCATACGCAGGATTTATGTTTCGTAAAACGGTCATTCTAAAACGTGTTTGAAACAAATAGGTTTACACCCAGGTTCATCATATAGTTTTAAGTTTTATGTGCAGGATCTTGATATTTGCTATTCTCTAATTATGATGCAGCTAGTGGCAGTTCGACCATCTATTTTACAACTGAAGTTAAGGTATGGAGCCCTTCTGTTTGGTCTCGTTGAAGTGTTATATCATATGGATTGTACATGGTCAGGGTTGAAGTTTTTTTAATTGCTGAATATAAAGATTGGAATTAAAAGAATGTTTCTAAAATTACTATATTGGCATATTGTTTTTTTTTAATCCAAATTACTATAATTTTCTCTCCTGTTTTTTCCTTCCTTCGGTACTGTTGTCTGCTGTAGTTTTTACAGAAAATGGGAAATTTATTACCACAATTTGAGCATTAAAATCCCGTCCAATTTTAAGCATCAAATATAGGTTTTTTAATCACAGTAAACTTGGGTTATTTCTGAAAAATGTAACTTACAAATGAATTTGAATATTTTATCCAAGTAGAACTAAATTTCCCTTATGACTAATTCTTTGATATCAACATAGAAATACTTAATTTATTTAATTTGAAAGAATTTATAAATAAGGACATCGATCTTGTGCTTGTCATTTAAAATTAAAATTATTATAGTATAGAGGACTCGAGAAAAGAAAGTTGTAATAAGATGATTTGTTTCAGTTTATTAAAGTGTAAAGTTATTATATAATTAAGTTCATCACAAGGTATGTTCCTGTTGTGTTTGTAATCGTTATGGACCATGAAAGGAAAGGTTCAAGTATATATCCAAAGCATAACTTCCAATGGAGGAAATGCCAAGAATATTGACTACAGAGTTGGCTAAGAAGATAGGGATTTCCAAATGACCATAAGCGGTTCATGGAAAAGACTGCAAAATATAGGTTTTACTTCCATTCCTTCAAAAAGCTCTACGGAATGATAATCGTAAAATTTTGCATGTAAAAGATACATTCAACCTTCTACGCTTTTAACAATATGATCGAAAATGGATCCAAAACTTTATTACATGTAAAATAAACAAACAAGAGTTTTCTCGTAGAATTTTGGCAATAATTACTTATACAAAAATTGTAAAGATTTTTTTATACTTCTATTTTAATTAAAATAGGTGATTAATCTTACAAATATAATAGTTTCTATTTGCTATTTGAAATTACATGAAAGAAATTTCAGATGTGGTACGGATAAGATCCTTATTTGTCTTTCCAGAGAGAATCTCGGAACAATGATGGTGAACTTTCACTATTGAGGTGCATGTGGATTCTAATCTGTACAGAAGAAAAAACAATTCTCAACAATTCTTCAGAAAAAGATAACCTGCTGTAATTAATTGTTTATTATTCAAATGTACAACGCAAGGCAAAAAAAAAAAAGAAAAAGAAATTCATGAATCGTAAATTAATTTATTTAATTATTTCTTTACGTTTCCAATTTTTTAATAGCGCACGATTTTCAGGCCGCGAATATGATAATACATCACTACGTAATAACGCGGGACGAAAGAAAAAGGGTCCAGCCGCGTTATCCTGTGATGCCGCCGCACCGGATCGCGCTGCTCCTCGGAATATTCCCCCGCCGGAAAACCACCGAGCACTCCGGCAATTCGTCGAGATCGGCGAAGAGCGACTCGTCCTCCTCCCTCATTGGCATTGCCACGTCATCCACCTCGCCGCATATCGGGCTCTCGAGGACGCCGGTGGACGCCACGTCATCGAACCACCGAAAGTGGTACTGGCTGAGCAGAACCGCCGCGTCGCCGGCGAGTTCAAAATCGGAGTGAGTTGAGAACACGGCCATCTCCTCCTCCAGCGGGAACCTGGTGGCGGACTCGGCCGGCGAGGCGGCGGCAGAAACGGCGGAAGAATTGGATTTTGGGAGGGGGACGGAGTGGTTGTGGTCGTTGGCGTAGGTGACTATGAGCTTTGTGGGATCCACACGGCTTCGCTCCACTTGCTTCCTTGCGGGACACCCCTTTGAACTGCTGCATCGGTAATATCCCCTGCGTTTTCAGATTCAAATTTATTGTTATTAATTATTAATTGTTTAACCAATTCAACATTATTGTGAATGAAAAGAAAAAAAAAATCGTAATAGAAAAATTAAGAGAGAGAAGAGTGATGTGGATTGGGATGATGATCCAACAAAACCAGCGAAAATGCCACTTTCATCAATTTTGCCCTATCTGAAGCGCGTGCTTCTCAATCCAAATTTTTATTTCATTTTTTTCTTCCCTCATTAATCCTTATTCAATGTCTAATTTTTAATCATTTTTTCGAAACTAAATCTCTAATCCTGAACCCCCTTTGCAAACTTTTATACACTTAACAAAAAATTGTCAAAATTTAAACTAAATGAAATTAAAATGAATAGGCAATAACAACATCCACTACAAATGGCTGTAATTATTTTTGCGTTAAATACAAAGTTGACATCATATGATTCAAAATAATAAATAAGTTAACTATTTTTCGGCAAATGCACTGATTTTTATTTAGTTGGAAGTTATTCTAACTGATGAACACAATGTTGCACGAAAAAAACATGCATGCTCTTATCCAAGTGAAGCCCGTGAAACGCAGTGATAAAAACGAAATGGGATAAACTGAAAAGAAGAAAAAAATGTCCACTTTCATAAACAAAAAGATCAAACATAGAAAATGACGGCTTCCGACTCCTGATTTTTATATTCCATAATTATTGTGGCGTGAAGGCAACGCGGTTCGTAGGTCGCGTGTGCGGTCACAACACCCAAACTACCACCACAACACAACCCCGATCCGCATTTTAGCACAGCCGCCTTCAGCCGGTTTTTCCCACGGCGGCGGCCACGGCGGCTGCAGCCACACACTTCCAGTTCTAGGAAAGAACTTCAAATTATATGATTAAGTAGTAAATTGGTTCTTCTTCCAAAAGATATTTAGCATTCTTCAGCACAATTATTATCATCCTTGAAACTAGCATGTGATTTATTTCGCTAAACAACGATGGTTAAGTAAAACAATTAAGGTAAATGAATGTATGCCTGCAAAGGTGGTAAACATAATAGAGCAAATACCTTGGGTAAGGGGAGCCTTTGATGGGCTTTTGGCCGTACTTTCTCCAGGCCCACGAATCGGACGGTGGATACGTCTCTCCTTTGCTCTTAGATCCATCCACGTCACCGATCGGTATCGTCACCACCCTCTTCTTCATCTCCCTCCTACGTACGGTGCCATGAACGTAAACCTTTCAACATTTAACTCCCCAATTCCCATGACAAAAAAAAAATATAAAGAAAAAAAAAAACAAACCTTTTCTTAGGTGACGGTGCTTCTGTTTTAGTGTCATCGCAGGAAGAAGGAGAAGCAGGCCCAGGTTCTGATGTGGGTTCGCGCTCGGGCTCGGGCTCGGGCTCATCTGGGTTAGCCACACGTATTGGTTTGTTGAATCTACGGTGATACATGACGGGTTTGGAGTGAAACTGAATCTGGGTGGTGGATGTTTGTAGAAATTATTATGTTGTAGAAATTGTGAATTGATGAATGAGGATTGGGTTGAGAAGAGAAGAAAGGTGAGAGTGAGAGTGAGAGAGAAGGGGTTGGGGTTGGTGTTTAATATGAGCCGCCATGGTGACAGATTGGCAGCAGTGTAGTTTATTGTGGACGTGCGAGCAAATACCCAATTAATAAAACACTGCTACATGGGAGGGGTTTTATCTGGTGAGGTTAGGTTCATGACACACAATGTTTTCGATTCATTCATTGGTTGTTCTGTCATCACCCTATTAGTCTATGTTTGAATGTGTATAGGGTATTATTATTGGGTAGGGTTAGTAAAATATGTGTGCGATGTTTCATATTTTCAAATTGTGTAGGTTGTGTTTGGTTACACGGCATCGTATACCAATATGTGTGTGCATGTGGTTTTTGAGTTTTCTGGGTTGTTGTTGGGTGGTATTAAAACTAACAAGTGAAATTTCTGAGATTTTTCAGTGAAGTGTGAAAACAATAAAGTACTTTTAAATAAGAATTGGACTGAATTTCTTTTTTTATTGATTTAATTAGTGTTGAGCCGAACTCTTGAACCTAGATATGGTTGTTAATTTTATGTTTTTATAGTTTTGAATTTCTTTGTTAGGGATCAAATCATAGGTCACGATCACATGATGGTATCTGATTTTACAATGCTTATTTTTTTAATTAATTTACTATGGAAGTAGTTACGGTTGATTTTCTGACAAGGAAACCATAGTTATGCTTAATTTTAAATTGAGTGTATATATAGTCATGAAATAATACTATGAGCTATAGTAACTTTTATATTATATTTAATATCAAAGAAGAAATGGGGTTAAGATAGTAACTTAAAATAAATTACATTTGATGAAATATGTGATTATTGTTGGGATTAAATTTTATTAAATATTTTTTTCATTGTTATAGTTTTTATTTTTAATATTTATATTTCAACTTCTCCCAACTTATGTAAGTAAATTTTATTGAATCATAATATCTTCCAAAATTTAATAGAATAAACACGTTTTTATTTCAAAGATCTAAGATGATATTAAATCGTTCTAATTTTTTATATAAATTATTTATTGACTGTTTTTTCAGGTTAATAACTTATCTTTTTAATCTCTTACAATAGAAGGATATCATGTAAAACAGTGTTCAGTAAAGCTTGTTGGGTGAGAATTTACTTACTCTCTTTAATTTTGGTAGTAAAAAATTGACTCACTAAATACATTATCATTGCTGAGCTCATATATTAGATCATAATATTATGACTTGGGTCATAGGAAGATTTTTCCATTGAAATATGCTGAGATGACACAAAAAAGATAAGATTGAGAGTCTTTAAGACCCTGAGTCATAAGAATAAAAAATTATCTTTTTCTCTTAAAAATATACACTTAGGAGCAACTAAAATAAAGTATTAACAATACGAGTTTTATAACACTCTTATATTAAAGTAAACACACAAGAAGATTTTAAAAGTGATGTGGTACAATGAAATCCACAAAAATTAAATAAAATAACTCCTGAAAAAAATAATGTAGGAAAAAAGGTTGGTTACACAATAAATTATTTTGGAGTAAGGAATCATAAAGGTTGAATTAGCTTTCTTTCACCCACATTTTTGTGATTTTCTCTTTAAAAACAAGAATAGAGATTTAACTATCTTGATTCATTAATTTTGTTCCTTATTTTGTTATTTATCCTTCTAACTCTCCTTTTTCACTAAATTCTATCAAAAGAATTTTTAAATGTTAGATATATAAACTAAAAAGTATAATTAATCATTTTTTTATAATTTTAGAACTAAACAGAGACTAAAAAAAGGACATTCAAAAATATTTAAAAGAAATGAGACTTGCAAGCTTAAAACAAGAAAAAATAAACAAACTCAGATATTATAAGATACAAAAGATATTGAAATCAATTTTTTGAAATTTTGGTGACCAGAATAGTGTCTATATCTAAAAAAGGTATGAACGCATTTATGTAACATGTCAAACACGCATTTAAAAGTGTTGGATAGTATTCTAAAATGTCAAAGTTAAAAAATGATTTGAAATCTGAAAACATTTTTTACCTTAGATACCTCTTCAATATGAATATTATCTCTAATTAACACAACTTAAACATGAACAAAGAGTAACTTGACATGTTCTTTTACCAACATGTTTATACTCTTATTATCATAAAACAATTAACTTATGTATTATTAATATTGTTAAACATTTTTTACTCAAACTTAACTTAAAGTTTTAACTAATATATTTAATATTATTATTTTTGGATTATTTTAATAACAAATAAAGTATTAGTATAATATTTAATGATTTAATCCGAACCGAGTAAATGTTAATAAATTTATTTTAACAATTAAAATATAAAAAATATTAAAAATAATATTAAGATTTTACTACACTAAAAACAAAATTAAAACATAAAAATACATAGGTTCTTAATCTTACATATAAAAAGGTTAAATCAAATATGCATTACAAATTAAATATTTTAATAATAATCATGTTTAGTAATAGTAACAAGTTTATGAGTAAAATAAAACTAATATTTTAGCTTCTAAGAAAAAGTTCAAATATATAGTAGTTCATTACTTTTTTAACCTGAATATTTTTTATCAGTTTTATTGGCTCCATTGATTTTGTTTTCCATGACTTTTACTACAAACCATTCAGATAACTAATTTTAAAAGCTTTTACAACGAATACTTTTTTTTTCAATTTTATTATTTCATTCATTCGTTGCTTATATATTATACGTCAATTAAGATTGTTTTACAAAAATCAATAAATACAATAAATTTTATTTTTATATCAAAATGATTATTCACACAATAGAAAATGGTTTAGTTCTAAAATTGCAAGTGTATATACAAAAGAATAATTTGTATAAACTGTAAATGGAAATATTATCACACTAACATCTAATAAAACTTAACTATTTTATTATACAATCATATATAGTAATGCTATTTTATTATATAATCCTATATAGTAATGTGATACAACAATACAATGATTATTAAATCTTTATCTAAAATATTTTACACTGATAATATACAAAAATATATACTCGTTTCAAAATAATACTCTTGTTAATTTAAAGCATAGTTTGTAGAAGTTTTAAGTAACAAAAATCAGTTTCACTAAGTCCAATGAAAACATATTGTTTTTTTTTTCTTTTCTGGTTGATGCCCTAACATCTTTGAATAAACTGTGTGCTGAACTCCTGTTTCGTGATGAGGTTTTGCTAGAAACAAAACCTAATTAAGAAAACTGGTAAATCATTTACACAATAAAATTTGTGAGACAAAACCCTAAATTAATAGTAAAAGAAAACTGTAATTGATGTTTTGTCACTTAGGGCAATAAATGCCGGTTTTTGGTCTATAAACTTCCTTTGAAAAGGGGTTAATTAGTTTTATAAAAACAAAAACAATTATTATAAAACAATGATAAATAAATAAATAATAAAGTCTCATTACGTATACATGAATGAAGACATTTAATTTTGTAAATGAGTAATTATTGGTCCGATTCTTTCGCTTGGATTTCATTATCCTTTGGTCTAATTGACTTTTATATAATTAAACAGTTGCAATCATATCCTGTTATTATGCCAACTGGTTGTTTAAGACCATTATTTTTCTTAGGTACTATATATTATATATATATATATATACTTAATATTAAAGACAATGTGTTATGTACTAAGTAATAATAGCGTTGATAATGAACTATTATAAAAATGCTAAGTCTGACATGAAGACAATATAAATGGTTTTTTAGTTAACTTGTGATAATGATCCAAATAGCTATTGGATTAAGTAATATATAACGTTCTTGTTTTCTTCCTTGAACGTGGTGGTTGGAAATTAAATAAGAAAACAATTCATTTTGAATTCGTAGCATTGAAAATTAAAATCCACCTAATTCTTTTGGGAAAATTAAGATGGAAAGACAATGGAAAATCCTGAGAAGTTTGAGATGATGAATTAAAGCATTGTTAATATTACATTCCATCCACTTTTCCTTTAAATTGCATCACAAGGGATTACGTCAAACATTTTTTTAAAGTCTCAGGGTGCAAAGTTCAGGCTGCTTAATCGAATATAAGTAGCAAAATTTAATTTTAGAACCATCTTAGCTAATATTAAACTTTAGAAATAATATTGCATAACATTACTAGAATTCTTGTAATTACTGACAAATTTTTTCTAAAGGAAATAAATTTGTTGTTAAAATTAAATTTGTCAATGAATTTTTGTATTTAAATTATTAATAGAAATATGCATCGATAATGAATTAGTCGGTAAAATGTGTCAATAAAATTTGTTGATAAATTTCACTACAAGAAATATGATTCATTGATAACATTAGTTGGTAATTATTTATGTCTTAAATTTCGTCGATAAAATTTGTCAATAATTTACATTTCTTAATCAATGGATTTATGTGCAATAAATTTGTCAGTAAAAAGGATGAAAAATTTTCCATTAAATATGATGATCTTTTTTTATATATTAAGTGGAAATAGATGAAAAGAAGGGGAAAATAAGAGAATCAGGAGGAAGAGGAAGAGAAGAATCGAAATCGGTAACACTGGCAATAACAAAGTATCAATGAAGGTGGTGTTTGGAGGAGGATGAAAAGTTAGAGGAAAAGAGGGAAAAAGAGTAGGAGCAGGAACCAGAGACGATAGAAGAGGATGAATAAAGCCTGAAAACAAATTCAAAAACTATGCATATAAATATACAAATACAAGCAAATTAACTCAAAGTAAAAGTGTATGGATAAAGAAAATGCACACAACAAATTTATATTGTTCATCTTCATATGAGGTTACGTCTAATCTCTTAAGCAGCCTGCATAAGAAATTCCACTAATCAAAACCTTTGACTAGTAACGAGTAGCATCCTTTCCATGTAATATGAGTTTCAACCTCTTCAAGTACATGAGTACAAGTCTTCCTAGCTACACTGAGTATCAACCTCTTCAGTTATCATTCTTAATCATCCCAAAGATCAACAACTATCAATTAGAACTCACATATTACAATTTGACTCAGTGGATGATATACAATATGTAAAGCTCTCAACCTAATTTACTAATAACTAATGATATGCAATTTCTAATTACTTTCATATTTTTAATATGCATTTGTTGTGCTTCTTGTGTGTCTTTACATCCTTTATATAGTTGTTGCATTTGATAGTCGTTAAGAATTCAAATTGTAATTCTTCATTTGCAATCTTCTTGATATGGAATGACTTGATCAATTCTTCAATTTGATTTTTAGTTTGAACTTTGAACTTCATTCTTAAAGACTTCAATTATGAATCAACTAATGCTCTTTAGGATATCCTTTTTCCTTTTATTATTGAGCTTAAACTTGATTTGAATTGTGCTCTTTCTTCAACATTCATAATTGTCTTGTTAATGAGACTTTGTGCAACTTGATTGTGCATTTGAATTGTTAGAACAATAATATTATTAAATCAATCAAACACTTTATTCATCAATCACATAGAAAATTTCTTTGATGCTCATATTGCTTGACCGTTTGATTTCTAAAGCTTTCTTCTTTTGGAATGCAATTATCATAAGATAATTTTCATAAATATCAAAGCTCATATCATTAATTTTCTATTTTAAACATTTAGATCAATATATCAATTCACATGATCAATCAGGGATAATCAGACTATCATAGCACTTTATAATTATTTTAACCATTGAGGTCGTCTAATACCTTAGTCATCTAATATCTTAAGATGTCTTTAGTCGTTTAACCCTTTGAGTCATCTAACACCTTAGTCGTCTAACACTTTGTGTTATGTAGTGACTTAGGTTGTCTAGAGACTTGGGTTGGCTATTGCTTTAAACTTGGGGAACACAAGTTTTGAACTCGTTTATCACATTGACTCATCTACTGTTTAGACTATCTAATACTAAAAGTTGGCCTTTGCATTTGTCAGACTTCTTGCTTTTGTTAACATACATGATATATGGATATTAATCATTTAAGTGCATGCAAGCAACAATATAGATAAAATATTTTGTTCTTCAAGCCATATAGATCAAATCATTTGCATCATTATATTTGTTAAACGTTCTCTCTTAGTCGTCTAACACGAGTTCACTTCTAACTAGAGACTTACTTGTTTGATAGAGTAATTGTTTTGTTATCATCAATATCTCATTAATTATTGGGGCTTGTCTATTTCGACACATCATTCCTCTACGCAATAATCTCTTTTTCATAAGCTTTATTCAAGTTGTATGTCTTTATGTTGTGATTTTCTCTTCATGATCCTCTAATACATTTATTCTTTGCTTTTCCACTATATGTAGCCTAAGCCTGCTATTGTTTTCTCTTTGCTCCTCTTCTTGGGTGTTATGTGTTATTGCATTTGGAAAGTGATTATTCTTTTCTCCAAATTTACTTGAAAGGCCCTATTAGTAGGAAAAAAAATTTTGATGAACAAATTGATGCTCTGTCTTTGATATTTTGAATTTGGGTCATCCTATAGTGATGAGAGCTTTACCTTTGTTGAAATCATTGGTATCCCTCTTGTTTTGTCAATTTATCTATTTTGACACCTATAATTATACTTTCTACTTTCACAAAATTTGATCTTTTTATGAAAACTCTGAGTCTTTAGATTTAATCAATTATTCTTTTAATACTTTTGTTTCCTTCCTTTGCTTTTCCTCCTTATTAGAAAACTTACCAGTTTGAAAATATCTTTGTTACTTGTGTTGAATTCGTTCATTGAATTGATATTATTGACAATTTTATTTTACTTTGCTTATGTGATCTTCGTTTTGTCTATCTACACTTTTTAAACCCAAGGACATCCTCTCAAAATATATTGTAGTTTTATACCCTCTCTTATGTGCTATTGATGTTGTTTTTTTTAGTAAATTTGTGCATAATACTGGATTAAAATACCAATATGAATCTGAACAATCTCTTATGCATCCACCTTTCTATTTTGATAAATAAATAAAATTTATTTATTACCATAGAGTCTAGATATATAATTGTTATTCATACCCTTCCTATATTTTGTTTCCTACATTCTTGAATTGTAGTTTGTAACGTCCCATTTAATTAATAAGCGAAATTAAAGGAAACGTCACACAAGGATGGTACTGTAGCATAGTCCTGGGGTCCTTAACCCAACCCCTACAACCTGGACACACCATGATGCCAAAGGAAACCAGATACAAGTCTAACAAAAGAGAATAGAGTGGTAAAGCATAAGGCAATACATGGGCCGTAGCCCTAAAGAACCAAGATGGAAAGAAAATAAACTTCAGCCCAGATGGCTAAGTAGCGGAATCGCCATTCCCTTGCAGACCACGAGAACCTCGCCCATCTACTCCCATCAATCACATTGATGATCATCGCGAGAAAGAGTAGCCACATACAATACAACCATACAACAAAACGGGTAAGCTAGAGCCGACAACATATTCATCATACAGTCAAATATATTTTCACCATCCTGTGTCCATACAACAACCAAGCATGTTATGACTTTTCAATCAATACACTACGACTCGACTCGACTCATCCAAATACGTATAACCTGGTCGGATTCAGCAGATGCTTACACCTGTGGTGGATACCTCTGCTCACCCCCGAGCTATGTGTTACAAGTGTTACCATGAATCAATTTTCCCTCACCACAAGGTTAGCCCTTAATGAATTTCAGGCCTCCTACTACCCTCATCACAGGAGTCAGTCCGCTCTAGGTGAGACTAACTGACTCCTTAGAGTGTCAGGATGCAACCTTACCTTGAATCTTTACCTAGTTATACAGATGGGGCACACCATGGACACCCACTAACAGGGGCCATGGAATTATGTCCCCACCACTGAAGCGCAACCCTGAAAGTCTCACCTAGAGACCCCAAGGAATTATGCACTAACACGGACCAACATACATAAACAAGCAAGAATTTATACATACGTTGCACATAAGATTTCAAACCAAAACCCATAACAATTCCCCATTTCTCATACGTTGAATCATTACCAACTCGTTATTTCCAATCATGAGTAAAATGTTTCTCCTCATACCAACCATACCAAAGGTTTACCAACCACCAAGATTCATTGTTGCTCATGCCAAGTTGGTGACCACACGCACATACATATGTACCCAACTTCTCATATACAATTCATGTAGAAATCATGCCAAGCTCACAATTCCCCCACATATAATTTCCTCCCAACATGCATACTCATTTCCCCCCCCCATGCCATCATATAATAGTACAATAGAACACAGTTCAACCACCAAAAGACAAGAAAACCCCAAACTGAACGCATTCTCGCTCAACCCGTCGCTCAGGCTGAGGAGCCTCGCCCAGGCGAGAGTCTCTCGCTCAGGCGAGTCCTCACCGCCTAGGCGAGAGTTCGCGAATCTGGAACAGGAGCCTCCGCACGTTCTCGCTTAGGCGAGACTCGCCTCGCCTGGGTGAGACGCTCGCTTGCTCGAAATTGAGCGAGTCGCCTAGGCGGCCATTTGCGCGAGAAGGCCTGGACGAGCCTCTGCCCACCTCGCCTAGGCGAGACAGGCTCGCCTGGGCAAGTTTAACAGTCGCCGCCACTGCCATGCTTGGAACAGTCATATTTTACACATGCCAACAACAACACCAACCACCTCAAGCATTCTCAACAACACACAAGTTCAAGAATCATAAAAATGTACCGCAAAACAGTTTACAAACACATTAACAGAGAGGTTCTAGCTTCCTGTACCTGGACAAGCTAGCTGGAAACCTCGACACCCAAACCGTGGAGTACGAACAGCTTCTAGGAACGGGCTCGAAGCTGGAAAAACAGTGTGAGAGTGGGTCATTTCGGAACCCTAACAACAACTTATGAAAACAGGCCAAGGAAGGAAAATATGAGTCAGAGAGCACTTACATGAGCTGAGAACGGGGCCAAACGGGACCAAACGAAAGGCGTACAACACAGCGGAATCCTAACGGAGAGAGAGCGGCTGCGGCTCTAAGTACCAAGGTAGCAGAAATCTGAAAAGTGTGGAATTAGGTCAGACTCGGTGGCTTTATCTTTTGGGCCAACTCTAAGGCCCAATAACTCAAGGGCAGCCTTTAAAGCTTTAGGGCAGGAAAATTGGGCCTTACATAGTTCACTAACTTCTAATTGTCCCCTTGACTTAGATTTAAATTTTTTACTGTATGTATGATTTATATTTTCATCTAATAATTGATACATTTTACATTATCTATTTTGTAAGGTGACTTCCCTTTTAATTATATTATCTTTGGTAGGCACTTGGTTTAACAACACTTTCCATGCCAAAAAAAAAATGTATGTAATGCTAAAACTTTTATTTTCCATAATTCCTTAAACAACTCTTCATCTTCTTCACCTATTGTTTTATGCAATTTTCTATATTCCGACTTAACATAAATGTATTATTTATTAGTGTATTTTAATCCATTCAAACAATTTCTAACGTATAAAATTAATTTTATAATTTAACTACTTATTATTGCTGCTGTTCTTAAATATTTGTTAATATTATTGTCTGCATTACAAGATTTATTTATTTATTTTAGATTTATGTGATTAACGGATTTAAAGTATTAGCAGGATAACATTATAATTTTTCATGTAGTTGAATGCTGATTTTTCCTTTTCCTTTTCTCATTAGTAATTGCATTTTTATTCACTAGTTTCAATTGTTGACTGTGTAAATGCACGAAAAGTAGAAATTTATCGTTGGCTTGGCTCTGTACAATCCAAAGAATGATTATATCTATGAATTTATTATTAGTTTTGTTTTATGAGTTAAAAGTAAATGAATATAATTATACCTAATTCTTATGTAATTAAGAGTGTTATGAAGTTTTCTAATGGCTGTTATTTGTCTAACCATGAGATTATTGATCCTCAAACATAGTTAATTAGATGAGTAAATAAAATTAATTTTGTCGCATTGGTTATTGAAGGAATGAGAGGACAAAAGTAAATGCATTGTAAAGTGTTTGTAGTGCCTTTTCTTTTCCCTAAAGCTGTACTTTTATGATTAAAGTAAAACAACAATATTAAAGTTACAGTGTAATTAAATTATACACTTATTATTAATAAAATTTAAGTTTAATTAATTGTCAATCTAAGTTCTTTTGCATTATCCCAATTCGATTACAAGTATTTTTAAACGTCACTACTCCGTTAAAATAAAATATATTTAAATCGCTTTTTGTATTGAGACACTTTAAGGAGACAAAATGGTTATATTTAATCAAACTTAATTTGTAAGAATGGAATATAATGTTTTGAATACAGTTCTTTACCTTAAAACATTTTTTATTATCAATTAAGATTTAATAAAAATCATCAAATAAAAAATTATATTCTCAAAACCAAATTTTCATGATAAGCATTAAAGTCTAATAACTCTGCACGAATCAAAAATTAAATTAATTGTTATCATTTAATTTAAATTTTACAGAAAAAATATCCATAAAATTTATTCTCCCATACATCATATGCTTTTTCTCTTCTTGTCCAACATGCATTATCCTATAATTTATAAGTGTTTTTTTCAAGTGAGGCCCATTTCCATTGTCACATGTGGGCTTGTTGCTTCTTCTTTTTTTTTTCTTTTTATAACCATCATTTTAAGAATACAACTCCTTTTCTTTTTCACATATAAAGGTCGATTCTGTTGTTTAATTGACGAAAGATTATAGAAATAGTATTTCCGAAATACTAATATTGTTCATCGTACTGATTATTATTAATCCGATTTTATTTATTTTTTACATGAAGAAAAAACATAGATCTTTTATTATATGAATAAATTATACAATTTAAAGAATGTCATATTATTTCTATTACATTTTCTGCTAGTTAAAATCTTTTAAAAATCGAAAAATCATATATAAAAGAGAATAACTAAATCATAGTTTTATTTCGTATTTTTTTATAAATTTTAACTAATAAAAAATTATGTTCAAAAGAGTGGGAAAGAATATTGCATTTTTGTCATGGTTGTAGAAAAAAGAGAGGGTAACAACCACAATAAAAGATTGCTTTCAAAGATTTGAAAATATGTTCAAAGAGGCTACTCAAACTATAGTTAAATGTTGTATGAAATAAATAACCACTAAACAAAACTAATAGTCAATAAAAGGAATTATATATATATATATATATATATATATGGAATTTTAAAACAGGTTGACAAGTGTCTACCTAACTGTATACTTAAAAAGAAGTTTATGTAGTTTTGGAAGAGTAGTTGAAGGAAGAAATGACATTTATTGTGGGAGTTATTAAACATTTGTAGAAAATGGGGAATTATTAAAAAGTTATATGACTGTTTTTGTTTTAAACATAAATTAATGTTTTGTTAAAATTAAAATTAAGGCTATTTTATTCTCAAAACCTAAAAAATGGCATAAAAAGAGCAGAGTTAATAAATAGAAAAGTAGTAGGTAAAATGTGTATTTAAGTGTGGTGTTCATATTCTATTATGCACGTGACAAAGAAATCGCAATTATTGTTGAATCTTTTGTCTCTTTGTGAAAGGCATTGGCAACACGTGATTCTCCACAACTTCATGTTCACACTAATAAGAGGCGAATTATGACTTCATTTTTTTTTATTAAAAGTATTTATTTTTATTATCTGACTATTTTTAAAAGTATACATGTAACGTAAGTATAAACAAAAATAAATATGAACACTGTATCACGTGACCAAAATTTTTAAAATAATGTTAATACAAGTCTTTTCAACTAGATCTACATAATCTTTATATTAAACAGGCTTGGCTACTAGGCCAAAGAGTTGGTCTGTTAATTACTCATATTTTTATTTAAATAAATATACAAAATTAAAATTAAGTTAATTATTAAAATAAGATAATATATATAAAATTTTGGAGAAAGACGCTTGAATTTTTGAAAATAATAAATAATGTTTCTCTAATTTTATAATACCCACAATGCACCTTTTCATGCGTTACATAAATGTTGTGTTACATGTAAACATTACCCACCTAGTTGAATCTTAAATTTATCTATTTAAATGTTGTGCATTTTTGTCAAATTTTTAAATTATTTTCCTTTTGAATTTTAATATCCATATCAATATTTTTTAAAAAGTTAACGTATTTTAGCATCGGATTCCCAATAAGTGATTTACTTTAGCATCGGGTAAATATGTTTTATTTTATGAAATTAAATAAAATTTTATATGTTTCGGTCCTAAATTTATATACGAAATTGAAATTTATTTTTGTTCAGAAGTTTAATAACTTTTTATTCTGAAACTTTTAAAATGAATTCAGTCTTTTTATGTTAATGAATTCAGTTTTGTTCAAGTTTATTTTGCTTTTGATACGTCAAACAAATTTTCATAGTCGACTTAGAATGATTTTATCCATTTATTTTCAAAGTTTAATGTATCAAAATTAGGGCATGACAAATTCCAATTAAACGTTCAAGATTAGGAATTAAAAATATGTTTAACCCTTATTTTAATTATTATATTAAAATTTAACTAGTGATTTACTTGGACAAATCAAAGTTCAATATTTATGTGGAGTTTTTAGTAACAGTTAAATATATTTTTAGTCCCTAAACTTGAATATGAAATTGGAATTTGTTCCTATTTTAAACTTTGATACATTTTGGTCTACTAACTTTAAAAGTAAATGAATATATATATATATATATATATATATATATATATATATTTTAATATTATTATTGTCCGCTTAACCCATAAGTTTTAACTATTTTTACGTGTTAAAGGGCCTTCAAGACTAACATTTGAACTAAACTCTACCAACTGGTGAAAAACTCAATGCTAACACAAAACATCGCTTGACACATAAAAAAAAATTAGTACAATTGAGTTAGAAAAACTATATCCATTTATTTTTTAAGTTTGATGACAAAATTGTATTAAAATTTCAAACAAAGACGAATTATAATTTTGGATTAAAGTTTAAGAACTAAAAATATATTTAACCCTTAAAATAAATTATTGATTAAAAATCCAAATTCAATAAATAAATGGGTTAATAGGTTATTAGTTTAGTTACTTAAATTGATATATTATTTAAAAAAAATTATATTAATGATATAATACAGTTTTATATTAATAAAAAGCATAAAAATCAAACGATTTGATACACCATTTAATAAAATCATAAAAAGAAAAAAATTGTATAATTAAGAATAGGATAAGATCGAAAATATCTTGAAAAACTCTAAATTTTTTACAAATATCAAAATAATCGAACCATCGAGAGATAATGAAAGTTATTTTAGCCAAAAAAAAAAAAAAAAAAGTTAAGGATCAAAGGAGTCAAAGAAGATAAGTTTATATATTACCTAGTAAACGAATGATTACGCGATTGGACACTTGAAATTTAGAGTCAAATTTTTTATGTGAAAAAAATATAAACAATAAATAAAAATATTAAAAAGTAGTAAAAATAATCAAATGTGAAACCTAAACTCTATTTTATTCATTAAAATTAATAATACACCATTTTAACATAACCACAAAAAAAAAGTGTAATCAAGGTTATGGTAAGAAAAAAAGTACCTTGGAGATATTTGTGAATTTTGAAAATATAGAATAAACCAAACAAGGGAGGAAGAAGATAATATATATATATATATATATA
>Ga0214544_1003442_pt1 | contig 32709 bp, 15 predicted proteins | sample CNSS3metaG_FD_160074 | JGI IMG/M metagenome (GOLD analysis project Ga0214544, IMG submission 160074) | Root nodule microbial communities from cowpea collected in UCLA plant growth center, Los Angeles, California, USA - CNSS3 | ecosystem: Host-associated > Plants > Roots > Nodule | place: USA...
TAAAAAAAAAAAAAAAACATATATATATATATATATATATATATATATATATATATATATATATATATATATATATATATATATATATATTAATTATGGTGTGTTTACATGATTTATGTAAGAAAATGCAATGTTTATTATTGTGTGTTTACATGATTGATTACTGTTATAATTTAATAAAAAGTATATTTAATTTGATATAAGATGTGGGACCAGAGTTAAAATAAATCTACATTCCTTTAATAAAATGCAATTAATCTCAATTGGTTGTATTTTTTTATCTAATATTAAAACAAATCAATCATCTTTAAAAATATAACTAGTATAGTACATACTTTTCTCAACAAAAAGATTTATTTTATAATCACACCTCAATTGAATTAATTCAATCAATATTAATTTAGTTTAAATTAGGTCCATTAAAAGCTAAAAATTTAAAAACTTTATTTTCCTTACCCAATTATTCCCATTTCACACTAGAAATCTTGGAGAACTAAGAACCTTACTTCCTATGAATCTCATCATAAGCACATTTTGCATTACTATTGACAATTTCAACAATTAGTCATATAAAGAATCAAAACGAGCGAATTGAAAATTTTACCAATGGTGCAATAAATTTTCACTAAAATTGAATAGATAAATATATATTTTAAATTATAGCGTATGAATAATTTAAGTTTGAAAACACAGTTTTATATAAAAAATATCATGTTTCAATCATTTAATAACCATTTCACTGAGTCAATAGAAGAGTCAACTGGTATTTAATTGAAAAATATAATTTTTTTTAGTATTCAATAGGTAAAGTAAATATTAAATTAAAAATTCTCAAATTTATCAAAAGCTTAAAATATAATTAAATATTGAATTTAATTATTTTTATAATTATGTATATAATAAAAATATATATAAAAAAAATATATATATATATATATATATATATATATATATATATATATATATATATATATATATATATATAATTTTAATTTATAGAATTAGCAATTGTTTTAAAATGACATTTATATCTATTTTCTATTTTGATTACAGTATTTCTAATTCTATTAGCTAACTTATATAATTTTTTAATAATATTTTAGAATGAATAAATAAAATTTATAAAATTAGAAAGTGAAAATTAAATTAATTTATCAAACAGTATACATTACTAGCAAGACAAAAATATTAAAAATATTAAATTTATTTAATCATTGTGAATGAATATATTTATCTTCTTTTTCACACAGTTAAAATTTATAAATTGTTCATAGATATGATATAATGGTTGACTTATATCTATATTAAAATAATGATCACAAATGTATTAGAACTTAAAATAATATCATTACTTATATAATGTTTATGTTCAATTTAACATTCAAATCTTAAAAAATAAAGAATAATACATAATATAACCATGATATTTTAATTTTTTTGGTAAATTTTATCTCATATCTAAAATCAGTTATATTTTTTAATTGTATTTAATAATAATATATTTTATTAAAAACACCTTTTAATATTAATATGATTTCTTATAGTCAGTCATATTTGTTATACTATAATTTTTTTGTGGTAAATTTGATCTCATATCTAAAATCAAATATATTTATTTAATTATATTTAATAAAAATGTTTTTTATTAAAATGATTCCTTATAGTCATATTTGTTATTCGCAATCTTATTAACTTTGTTTATCAAAATAAGATATTTGATCAATTATAAGATTATTAGATATTATTTCGTTTGAGTTTGTTTTCTTAATTAACTTTATTTTAACACTTGTTTAAAACAATTACATAAAATATATTTTATTAAAAAAATATATAATAATTTAAATATTTTTTTTATACTTTTATAAACTTAAATTAATGTAATAAATATATTATAATTTTTAAAATCGTGCACGGATATACACCAGTTATTTAACATTTTAAAAGATGTATAATTAGTTACGATTTCCTTTTATGACATAAATATTTTTCAGATTAAGAAACATAAATTTTCAAAATGAAGATTTCTGAATTAAATGCTCAAAATATCGAGGAGAAGAAACTTAAAATCTAAAAAACTTTATTCCGTTGCCGGGACTTGAACCCGGGTCTCTCGGGTGAGAGCCGAGTATCCTAACCAACTAGACTACAACGGAATTTTAATTTTATAAATGAATATGTTTTAAAGGATTAATGTACGGAAAAGTGAAAAGAAAGAAAAGAAAGGTTTATATATTTGGGATTCTGTGGTTTACCTAACAGACGCCGCATCTCCTTCAACCCAGATACAAAAGTATGCTTCTTCTTTCTAGTGGAAAAATTATTTTTGATGCAATCTTTCTAAGAAAACTCTGAATTCTGTATCAGTTTTCTTTCTTTACAATATCAGATTGATAAATGAATGGTTCACTCTTCTCTACTTTTGTTATCCACAGTTGCCCTTCCTTTGGTGCAGACTAAGAGAACAAAGAAGACAGGCATTGTCGTGAAATATCGTAAGTTTTGTAGTTTTGTAATCAATTTGTTAAAGGATTTTGTGTCCCTGAACGGATTAACCTTTTCGTGATAATGGTTTAAGCCTTGCAACGAATCCTTACCGGCCTCTGAAGGAAGGGTATTTGTTAAAGGATCTTGTGTCCTTGTACGAACGGTTAATCTTTTCGTATTTCCAAATCACATTTCAATCAAACAATAGTTAAGCATCAGGGAATAATAATAATGGTACGGTGTTGGATTCATCAAATTGATGTAAGCACTATTAGGGTGTATATGTAAATATCCTGGACTTTATATAAAGGGTTTGCTGTTGATTATGCATTTTTTGTTCAAAGATTTTAATGTATACTTGGGACAGTCTTGCTAAAGTAATTGCTATTTGGAGTGCATTTTGCATAGGTAGTGAGATCATTTGGCGCCGTTAGCTGAAAGTTGAGTCGAGATCATTGTCTGTGGAGAGATACCCAAAACACTAAAACCACATCGTCTGTTCTGTTTCTGTTTCCTGTTCCTCTTCAGATTTTGCAGCAAATGGGCAAGAAAAAGTTAATGCCTTTCCTCTTCGTACCTTTCTTCCACTTCCCATTTCTTTTTTAGTTTCAGTTTCTAATCACTGTTTTCACGTGTACAGGTCTGACTCAAAGTCCGGCCTCAGGTTCCAGAAGAAGATCCAATTTTATTCCAGTATGTTTCCGGATTAATTTCTGAATGATTTTTCTACTTTTTTTTTTTTAACAATACAGCAAAACTATTTAATAAGTTTATTGAGAAAATTAAATAAAATGTTGGATATTGTTCTATCTGTTTGTTTGTGTTTGACTGTAAAGTTTTATTGAGTGGTGGTTTGGTATTACGTGTCAATTCCTGTTCTAAGTTTCAACCCTTCTGATCAAATTTCTTTTGTTATTGCAGAGGTGAAAGTCTCCGTGAGGGCCCCCCTAAAGTCTATTTCGAGGGTGAGAATTTTATTTCAACTCTATTCTTACTGGTCTCAAGATGGATTGATTGAACTGTGGAAGGACTTTATCATTTTTATTGGTTTTAATGTATTGTGTTGGACAAATACCTGGGCACTCTTTCCTCTCTCTCACACTCATAATTAAGCATTCTTTCGATTTTGCTGAAAGAAATATTCAGAGGATGTCAAAATATTGTTTGGTGTGCAATTAACACCCATGTGATTTGACAAGAAGTCACAGAACTCAAATAACACTTTCAGGAGTTCCATTCGTTGCTTGCCATGTTGATTCAAATAAAAAATGATGAAATAGGAGAGAACTATATGTGTTGCTAAGAGTGTAATGGAAACCAACCGAGTATCAACTAGTATAACTAACAATCAGTAACAGGAGTTTCTGAATTTCATTTTTTAAACATCATTTGTACTCTTTGAAAGTATGTGGTGATAATGTTGTTTACAAGGCACTGGATGCATTGGTTACCTGTCTAATATTGATTTACAAAGCACTTTTTATATTTGACATGAATGGAATTTTATAATATAATAATTTTTATGTTTTCTCTCTTAATAAACTATCTTTTGTGAACTATCTTGAACTAGTGATTCATCTCTTATGTCCTGGAGATACAATTGCTGTGCTGTTGTACTAACTGAATCATGTTCTTTTGGAGATACATGCTCCAGCACTTTTATCGATTTTATTAGTATTGTTGATTTATGAAATGTTGTTGTCTTCTATCAGAAAAAGAGCAAAGTACAAAGACGGCAAAAGAAATTGGAGGCATATAACCTATCTTCACTTTTAGAGGCCCTTCCTGAGGTGAAACCATCAAAGAAAACAGGTCATGAGAATGACTCGAAACTTAATTGTAAATCAAGGCAGACGTTGGTGTGAGTGTTTCTCATCGTTATTTAAATATTGCATTGCCAACTTCTCATCTGATATGTATAATTGTATTTGTAACCCATTGTGCTTGCTCATTAGGTTGAGGGAAAGAGATCGATTTTCTGCTGTTTTTAAGGATCCTAACTTTCAAGCAGATCCCCTGTCATCCATTCAGCATTATTTACAGAAGACACAACCAGTTGTAGAGGAACAGCCTAAGAAAAAAGCGAACAAAAATGGATCCAGAAAGAAGAATAAATCAAAGGCTCTGACTGGACTACAATCTATGGAAATTTAGTCATTGTGTGGCTCCTATAGTTATCTGTTTTTTTGGAAGGTCTTTTCATAATCATATTACTTATGTGAAACATTAGGTACTCGAATTATGAATAAAAAATCAATGGCTATTGTAATTAGTCACTATTTTGATATTAGTGTTGGGAGATATTGGAGAGATTTGGGACATATAACTTATAACCAAATTTATATAATGAATCATGACATTCTTCAATCTAAAATAGTAAAATAGGCTTTAGGTCTTTTCTCTGAATATGTAATCCTTCTTTTGTAATATTTAATATATGACTTTAACTTATAATAAACTTCTTATCAATTGCGAATCCTTTTCACATTATTTGTACTCTTGCTTGACTAGAAACATCTTCACCCAATCCATTTTAGGACTCATGAGTTGGTAACCAAAATCAACTACTCTCATATCCATTTATTTATTTTTTTTTTTTTATGAGAAATTGTATGCGTAGAAGGCATGCATTACTTATATGAAAATTAATGTATTTATATAACATGAGTAAAATAGAAAGATGTATCAAAAGTTATCAGATAATAACTAATAAAAATAATGCTTAAATGACAGACTTATTTTTTATTCCTAACAATTAACATAACTTTTATTTAACGCAAAATAACAAACAAATATAATATACTTTGGATGTTAATTAGTTTAACAATTATATATTCAACACTCTTTGATTTTGGAACCATAAACTTTTAAGTTTTTGTCTCAGGTATTTGGATTTAGCTTTTGGAAGTACTTTGGTTAAAATGTTAGTACTTTGATTATTTATTTTGCAGTATAGTAATTTCACTTCCTTTTGAAATTTTCTTAGGACAAAAAGTTCTATCTTAAAATGTTTAATTTTTTCATGAAATACCGGATAATTGAAAATTGAAATTCCAGTTTTATTATTCAAAAAGTCTGATTCACATGAAACTTCCTACATACATAATTTTTGTTATGAACATTGAAGCTTCTTAAAAGGAAGAGAAGAACTGTTTCAAATTGAGATTGGGACTATAGTTCGATAACTGATGCATCTAACGTTTCAAATCCATTTTTTCGCCACCGCCTTTGACTATTGATGATTTTAAAAATTGTTCAGAAATTTGTTTGTTTAAAACTATGAAGGCCATCTGTGGGTGGGAGTTAATCATGTGCATAACTGTACTTAACATTTGTTAAAGGAAATATGACCAGGATTATGTCAGACTTCCTTGTTCAAAATGTTGTTCAATAGTCAATCAATTCAATGCTCCGTTTCTATATTCTTTACTCAGCAAATTAAAACCTGATCCATCACAGAACACATTATCACTGGTATTCAATGTCATGGAAGTCTAAAAGAGACCCAGCTATCTTTCCCACTTCCTCTTTTTCTAAATCAGATATTTGACAGCTTTGTTTTCCTCACTTTTAGGTTCCACGAACTTGTTTTCATCCCTGAGATGAATGAAGACCTACTAAATCCTCCATTCACACTGGTGTAAGAACCTCTTTGCCAGTCGGGATATGTTCTTACCAAGGAACTGTGCAAGTAAAGTGGACCTGAAGAAAGTAAATTTTTAGGTACAATCAATACTTTGATCTATATGGTGAGAAAGTTCATCTGATAGACACATCTAAGTGGATTGTCATACTTTGACAGTTGACTTTTCAGGCTTCAATGCCAATTAATTTTTTCATCAAATAGTACAGAAAAGAATGATGAAATTTTATCTCCAACAACCGAAACCTCTGAGCTTCAGAATTTAAAACAAGCACAACGAGTCTAAATATGTGATCAATTCTTTGAGGCTGACTGGAAGATAAAAACTGCTGTCAAGACACCCACAAGTGCTGTTACTGCGAGGGCAACTGTAGGAAGGGGAGTTGCTAGTCCAAAGTTCTGCAAAATTGAGGTACAAAAGTACTTTATTCTTTTGCAACAGATATGTCATAACATTATTCTAAAATCTGTGAAGGGGAGGTACAAAGAGGAGTAAACTTATCTAAGTTTTCAGTCAGTTGCACTCACTTTGAAGCTCAAAACTTTAAATAATTCTATTTAGTTTAAGATTAATCAGAAATGTAAGTGAACTCATAACCATGCTTGTGAGCTTTTAAAACATCATAAACTGTTGACAGCATTAGATTATTAATTTATTGACAAAAACTTCAGCTGAATTTACTGGATTTCATAAACACAATAAATGTAGAGAAACAGAGAGAAAAACAAGCATATTAATGTTAGAACATCAAAGTAAACTTTTGACTGGTGTGGAGGTTTTACAAAGGGTTAATCATTTGATGAAAATGATAAATTGGATCATGGCTCAAAGATGCAGACAAGTGCTAGCGGTCCAAGTCATGCCTGAAGTAATAATTCACTAGTTACTACATAGTATATACTGTATCATACCTCTAGGAGTCCTTTCCCAGTGGAAATTTCAACAGTGATGGCTACTGCAAAGCCAACCATGGCCAGCCGGCCTAGCCACACATCCAAACTGTTCCCTTGTTGGGTGCTTTGCTCACATCTTATTGAAACAGGCATTGCTTTACATGTGGATTTCCTTCCATGATTTCTTCGAATCACTAGAGGCAAGTCAAACAATACTTAGCTGTGTAATCACTAGAGGCAAGTCAAACAATACTTAGCTGTGTAATAACTTAATAAGGACCTTATTTTATTTCAACATTACTTTAGTTTCATTCTCCCCTCAAACCCATAAAATGAAGAAAATAACATCATTTGCGTCATAAACACATGGATGAAACTACAAATCCAAGCTTCTAGTTTTAAAAGAGTTTTAGGGCAATCTAAGAACTGACCAGAAGAAACTGGCAAAACCAAAAAGAAAAGAAAGGCAACAATCCTCAATGAATGAATCAACTTCACATAACATTTGTACCACTACCATCTTTTACAGCTGCTGCAAATAAGCTAGTTCACAGGCTTAACTCATACAGTCTATCTAAAATAAGAAGCTTTACAAATGTGCAACGTTGCAAGTTTATAACAAATAAAAAAACAGAAAAAATAAAAAGCAAGAGTTTTAGATATCATTTGTGCATTAGCATTACCATCTTTCACTGTTGCCTCAAATTAGCTATTTCACAGGCTTAACTAACGCAGTCTCCAAAATATAGAAATTACAAGATTTCGCAGTAGAACTCAACGGCTAAAATTAAGTCTAGGGTCAAAAGATATGTTAAGTATTAACAAAGGAAGCCGTGGCCTATAGTAACCCTCCTACTGCAAAAATTTAAGAGTAATTTTTCGTCAATTCGAAGCCCGCATAATATGAAATTCCAAGATAGACTACCCCACAAAGAGTTCTAATTTATCCTGAATCCCAACAAACTGATGCAAAACAAATATCCTTTGGTTGGAATAACATCTGAAAAAAGAAAGAAGGAAGAAGCAAAGATCGCCAAGTTACCAGAGCATTCAATTTTGAAGTCAAGGGAAGTAATTATTGTTAAGGGATTCCAGTGACAGTGGCATAATTGAATGCAGTTTTCACATTATAAAGTAAACAAATATGATAAGGAGAAACCACGGGAAGTAGAACACTTACACAGTGGGGAACCAGCGATGAATGATGCTCGAGTTATAATCAAATTCCTATGAGGAAAGTGAGCGGTGGGAGAGTATTTTGGAGCAGTGAAAATACATGCATCTGCGACACATTTTAACCGAGTGTTAGAGATTGAACTTGATACTGCTTCTGATTAAAGGAAAAAGTTATGAGAGAGAGATTACCACGAACAGAGAGAGAAAGAGTAGCAGAGGGTTGAACAAGTGCCATGGTGGTGAATTGCAACTATCTCAATTGTGCGGTGCCTACGAATTTTGCAGTTTAATGTTTATCTCTTGCTTTTGTTGAAGCTGTGTCAGTGGCTCATACTTGTTCCACACCATAACCATTCATTCACCCTCCTTTAAGTCCCACGTGGCCTCTTTAATGATTTTCTTTTTCTTGTTAACACCACGGTGTATATATATATATATATAGAATTTTGATTTACACATTTTCTTACAATTTTAATTTTATAATTCTTTTACATTATTTAGTTGTTTTTAATTTCAAAATACAAATAAAATTTATAAATTTTATATCCTAATAAAATAACTACTCTTAATAAATAATGATTACCTTGATAAAAATTACAAAATGTTTCCGTTATGCAATTATAGTATTATAAAAATTAATAAAATAATATTTTTCTGTAGATATTTTTTGTAAATTTAATATAATTTTTAATAATATTTTTTCATTTTAATTATTAAATTGATAATCATATTTTTATTATTATTTATTATTGTTAAAAAAATAGACACAAATTATCACACCATATATATATATATATATATATATATATATATATATATTTATGAAAATGTAAAGGTGAATTTCAAAATATTTAAAAATGCATTAATTAAAAAATTAATTCGAATAATAAAATGTAAAGAAGATAATTCTATTTTCTCTGTTTTTTTCCTTTTTCTAAATGTCACGTTCTTATGTAAAAAAGCTAAAAAGAGTATATTCATAATTGTTTCTCAAATAAAATCCGAAGGTTTTAATTAAAGAGCGGAAAAGTGTAACTAAACTCTTAAATTGTAAATTAAGTTTATATAAACTCACTTTCTTTTTATCGCGAACACATGTGTGATAGTATTGTGTTTCCGAATTTTTTAATATTTATAAGATTGATAATATTTATTTTTAAAATATATATAATAAATTTTAAAAATAGTTGTTAAATAAAATAATTGTTTAAAAAGATTTTTAGAATAACGGGTCAAAATAAAAAAAATTAAAAAAAATGGTTAAAAAATAATAATTATAAAATAATTAATTTTTAAAATAATAATTAAGGATAAAATTAAAAAGTAAAAAGTGGACATAAAAGAGGAATTCCTTTTATATATTGTTATAGATGATATATTATTGTTAGCAGAGTTTTGATTTTTTAAGTAGTGTTATCGATTTGAAAATGGAAAATACATAATAGAAGAAAGGAGATAAACTTTTTGATATTAAAAGTTGGTAATTAACAATAATTTACGTCATTACAACATGTGTAAACGTAAAAATTGTAATTTTTGAAATTTAAAAATTAATATCAGGCATTGCGACCGAGCAATGCTAATCCACATAAAGCATGTCAAAATCATGGTTCTCGTTCTTGGAATAAAAAAAGTTACAAACAATTTGAAGTTTTTGTTCTTGGAATAAAAAAAGGTTACAAGCAATTTGAAGTAAAAACAAAACATAATCAGGTAATAATGTTATTTTTGGTACTCATGAAACTCCATAGACCCACCCACACCCTGTTGCCTTGTAATCTCATTTTTTGAGGAGAACACCCATTTGGTTGTGTTGCTCGAATGGCGATGTTTTCAATTGGGACACACTTGTCCCTGTTCCAGCATTTGCGCAACTCCAAACTTCCCCTCCATGGTCTGTGCACAGTTGAACCTCCACCCTTCTTTGGCTCCTCTTCTTGCAGAACCAGGTTCACGGGTCCAATTCCCACGTTGCTCCGTCGCAATGTATTGGCACGTGCTGAAGATAAGGCCAGAGACCCTACATCTTCGCTTCAGACTCAACAAAGTTCACAGTCACAGGTTCTGGCTTCTTTTTCTGTATGACCGAGTAACCAAGTTTCTAGCAATACCCTTTTAGTCGCTGTTTTTATAGTTTACGATATTGGGTATTTGATGCTGGGGTGCATAGTCTGGGTTAAGGGTTCCTCACTTTTCCATGAAAGATCGAAATTTTCTGTAGATTGATTGAATATTCAATTCCAACAGTCTTTATTTAGAATCAGTTCTGTTTCATGCAATGACTTTTTTTTATTAAGGAGATAGCTTCACCACTGTAGTGTTTAATGGATTGACCAAATCTTTCAAAAACTAAAAACTAAAAATGGTGGTGGGTTGAACTTTAGTTCTGGTACAAGATTAGAGAAACTTCTTGTTGCATGTTAATAATGGTCACACTTCTCTTCACTTTAAAAACGGTATCAGAACTTGACACCGGAATCTGGAAATTGCGATCCCCTCTGTTCACTCGATGAAACAAGCTCACAAGAGTTTGAAGAACGCTACCAGTCTAAGACTGATTCGCTCAAAGCTGTAGCAATATTAGCAGCTGCTGCAACTGGAGCAGTGGCAATTAACCATTCTTGGGTGGCCACCAATCAGGTTCATCAATATCCTCTCTTGGTCTATCCTAATTTTTATGCTGCTCATTTCACAACGAAGTACACGCTTTTGGGAATACATTTCTATATATGCATATTGTAATAGTTATTCGTTTTTTGACATTGGTCTGCAGGATCTTGCTATGGCTTTGCTATTTGTACTAGGTTATGCAGGGATCATTTTTGAAGAATCTCTAGCCTTCAATAAAAGTGGCGTGGGACTGTTGATGGCTGTAAGCTTATGGGTGATACGGAGTCTAGGGGTAAATGCCCACATTCTTTTGTTTTTACTTTTGAGTTAGTCTGGATTTAATGTGTCCATTGTCATGCTTTTTAGATTTATATCGCTGTTTGTTTCATCATGTGTAGAACACTGAACAGTGTGAATTCACTTGGTGCATCTACTCCCGCATATGCATGTGTAAATAACAATTGAAAAAAGATGCTCAAGTGTCTGGTCCATATACCCATACACACTTTTTTCCTTAGTGATTTAGTGTTTATTTAGTCATCTCTGGAAAAGATAAGGAGGCACTTACAAGGATTAGAACAAGGACAATTTCTATGCATGTGGCACCAGTACCATTATGTTCAAAAGTATGACCCTTCCATATCCCGCCTTTATGTAGAAGCACAGTTTCAATGGTGAACTATAGGATGTTATGTTTTCAAAATGCTTTTGAACCTAAATTGCTTTTCTCATCTCATCCAGTATATTTTGATGCAAAGATAAGGAGTTGCTCTCCTCCATCCCCTAACCTTAGCAATAATTTTAAGCTACAATTTGGTAAATGGGGGCAATCTCCCTCTTCCCTTAACTTTTCACATGTCAAAAAAGGGTCTAACTTTGGTTATCCAAATACAACAGTCCCTGGAAAAATTATAACACTCAGTTGGACTTCCTTGCCTAAGGAATGTAAGTTGGTTTGATTCAAACTACACATTAGATTTTACCTTGAAGTTTTTTCATATGGGGATTACTTTGTGTTGGTAGCTATTGATGCACATAATATGTTGTAGAAAAATGTAATTTCCAGACCCTATAGTTGCTCTCTCCTTAGTGACAGTATCCCATAATACGACCACTTAATAAATGATAGTTTGCCCCTTGATCTCTTAGCTATAGACACTTGTGACTTGAAAAATATTTGCAGGCCCCAATTATATCCTAATACCCTTTCACTTGTTGAACTTCAACATGTCTAGTCCCTGGTCTGTTTATATGTTTTTAAGTCGGTTTTTATCTTCCTCTTTCTTTCTTTCTTTCAATCGGACTTTCCACTGCTATTTTCTATTTAATTGTATGGATTGTTTATAGGCTCCTTCAACTGATATAGCTGTTTCAGAGCTTACACATGCATCTGCGGAAGTCAGTGAAATAGTATTTTTCTTGCTTGGTGCAATGACCATTGTTGAGATTGTTGATTCTCATCAAGGATTTAAGCTGGTTACTGACAATATAACAACCCGAAATCCACGCCTCCTCCTCTGGGTGGTAAGTTCTTTCGCTACTTTGTGCCTGCATGGCCAACCCTACTAAAAAAGCTTCCTACAGATTCTTTGCAAATTGAGAGTTCTTGGAAATATGATTACGTTAGTTGTTGAACACTACAGTTTGTGGTCAAATTTGGATGATACACACAGCAGGAAAGGACTCAGATTGAAGAGCTCCTTTTCGTAGAAAGATGCTGTACCAATTAGGCTGCACAATATCAACAATTTTTCAAATTTTGATCCTTATAAATGTTGGCATTTTAAGAGAATAAAAGACATCACAAACAAAAAATTACCAAAGGCTTGGTGCACGTTTGCTGCTCGATTGCTTTTGGAAAATAATTGTTCGTTTAAAGTTCTCAAAATTTTATTAAAAACCAATTATTTTTAAAATAAACTAAACCAGACAAGCTCCAAATCCCCCTGCCCCTTCCCCAACTCTAAGTTCTAAATCTTCTGTATTTGTATCTCTAACTATTCTGTCTCAACAATGGAAGTTGACACATTAAGTTCAATTTGCAGATTGGATTTGTTACGTTTTTTCTCAGTGCAGTTCTAGACAACCTTACATCCACCATAGTTATGGTTTCCCTATTGCGGAAATTAGTACCTCCATCTGAATATCGAAAGTAAGTGTCTGTTATGTTGTTAACTTCTAGTGTAATGTTTAAGCCATGTGGTGAAGTATTAAACGTGACCATATTTTCTAAAATACCACAGTATTAATAGACTGGGAAGGTTCATCATGCATTGCCTAAGGTTTCATTTCAATCACTAGATTTATAAGCTTGACAGCTCTGCACCTTCCTGGGGAATTTTATACTACAGCACTTTTTTTTTTTTTCCATTCTCTTAAAAATTCTCAATTCTCATTTGAGGAATCTGGACAATTTTTCTTCGTGAAACTAATCTTAAGCTTTTTACTTTATTAGTTCCTGCTAGTGCTTGTGGTTTATAGATGATATGAAATGGTGTTAGCCTTATATAAATTTGCAATATGTATTTAGTGATATTTTAGAAGAAGAAAAGTTTTTGAGGGCATAAGGTTTAGAGAGTGAATGAATCTTCTAAGTTTGCAATTTGTAGAATTTTCCAACTATTCCGTGGTTTGGCTACACTTTATCAAATCATCAAGCTGTTGATTTGGATTCTGTTGACAGGATTCTTGGAGCTGTTGTTGTAATAGCAGCAAATGCTGGGGGTGCATGGACTCCTATCGGTGATGTTACAACTACTATGCTGTGGATACATGGCCAAATTTCTACAGTTCAAACAGTGAAGGTTATCTGTTGGATATTTTTTCCCGTGTGATTTTTTGTATGCATGGCCAACTATCTACAGCCCAATATTTCCGTGAAACTGCACAATAAATTTATGCTATATGAAATTTGTACTAATAAGTAATATCTTCTGAAATATTCTTTGGTTATTGTAGGGTTTATTTGTGCCTTCAGCCGTTTCTCTGGCTGTTCCACTGGCTCTAATGTCTCTGACTAGGTACTCTATTTACACAACAAAAGTCAGCCATAAAGGTTGATTATTTTGAATAGTGAGATTTAGCTCTGACATGTTAGTTTTTCTTCTTCTGCTCAGCGAAGTTAACGGGAAGGGACAAAATTCTCCCAATGTCTTGGCATCTGAACAAATGGCTCCTCGAGGACAGCTTGTTTTCTCAGTGGGTTTAGGAGCTTTGGTTTTTGTCCCAGTCTTCAAGGCTCTAACAGGTTTACCTCCTTACATGGGAATGCTGCTGGGACTCGGTGTGCTTTGGATCCTCACAGATGCAATCCATTACGGTGAATCTGAAAGGCAGAAGCTAAAAGTACCACAGGCTCTCTCAAGGATAGACACACAAGGAATACTATTCTTCCTGGGAATTCTATTATCCGTTAGCAGGTAATGAGGAAATGTATGTTAATTTTTCTGCTGGGGTGAGTTTTGCACTATTTCCCAGTGTTCAAGCATATAAATCAACGAGAAAATGTCAGCAATATGTCATTGTCCCTTTCAATAGAGGAGGACTTTCTGTGACTCTGGATAAACTTATCCAGAAAGTAGAAAAAAATAAAATAAGCTTCTCCCTTAAACTAATTTATGAAAGCTATCCAATTTATCCTTTTCAAAAACTGATTTTAACTTGTAAAAGATAAGCTTGTTTACCTTTTTTATTCTTATTTGCTTCTTATACAAGTGTTTACAGAAAACTTAAAACTTTGATACCCTAAAAATTTAGTTGGCCTTCCCAACAGTAGTCTTTCTGGAAATATGATATATTACCCGGTGTACCTTCTATTATTATGAAATAGAAAGATCTTTTATTTTTTCCGTATGAACTGTGATTACCTAACATCATGAAATTTCCAATATATTAAGGTTAACTGGTTTTATTTTACCAATTTTACCCGTCTCGTGTTTGGCAGCCTGGAGGCAGCAGGGATTCTTCGAGAAATAGCAAACTACCTTGATGCACATGTTGCTAGCAGTGAACTGATTGCAAGTTCTATTGGTGTCATATCTGCAGTAATAGACAATGTTCCATTGGTTGCTGCAACAATGGGAATGTATGATGTCGTTTCTTTCCCTCAAGATTCTGAGTTCTGGCAATTGATTGCATTTTGTGCCGGAACCGGGGGTTCCATGTTAATTATTGGCTCAGCTGCTGGAGTTGCATTCATGGGGATGGAAAAGGTGGACTTCTTTTGGTACTTACGAAAGGTATTTCCTTCTGTACACATCAGACATCATGATAATTTGACATGATAAAATGTTTGTGTGTAGTTCATAACAGAAGTCATTTATCTCCTTTTTTTTGCAGATTAGTGGCTTTGCTTTTGCAGGTTATGCTGCTGGTATTGTTGCCTATCTAGCACTTCATCAACTCAACATCTCCCTACCAACTCTAGCAGAGGTTCCTTTCCTCTCTGGTTCATAAATAAAAAAGTTCAGAACTCATTTGATTCGGTTTTCATGGCATCAAAAGCAACAGTTCCAAAACTAAGATCTTGGTAGACAAGAAGTTATTTAGAGGGAGCATATCAGGTAACTCTAGAGGAAATAAAAACAGCTAATCGTAGTTGATTGAATTTCATGGTTTAGATAAATTTTGCTTAAACTTTCATGCTCTTGATGCATCATGTATGTATATATTTTGTTTAGGACCCTCAAGTACCTTAAAATGTATACATCACCAGGATTCAACATATGGTTCGGTAAACCTCATATTACCAAACACAAATAGTTTGTATTTTCTTGGAGACAAGTTTTGGTGCAATAACCAGATAGCTGCTGTCCTGTGTTCCGGAGGTCACATCTTCAAATATTGAAATTTTTTAAAATTTAATGTGGATGTTCAGTTACCTCCAAGATTGTATATTGTTTAAAATTTAATGTGGATGTTCTAAATGTGTATCCATATAAAGGATCAATAACTGATTTGATCATTTGGCTAGTTAAATATTTTGATTTTCAATATCTGAATTTTAAAATGATGCTGTATAGAATTTTTAATAAATAATTATTTAATATAATTGAAAATCATCCAGGTACATAATTATTGATCAATAATTTTCAGCAATTTGTTTGTAATTATTGATCAATAGTCCGCAGTAGCTAGCTTCTTATAATTTTATTCTAAAAAGACAACTCAGATAAGTTGAAGAAAGATTACATCACTTATGTAATGTAATATGTTTAAAGAGAAAAATGATTGAAAACAATAAAAATTAATAAATTAAAACTATTGTTTCTTATACGGGAATGGTGAAAGCTTAATAATGTTTTCTAGATTTTTTTTAGTATCTTCACAATTTTTTTATGGAAAAGGTGAATTTATTTAAGTTAAAAAAAATATTAATAGAGTAAATATCACATTAATTTTAATATGATAAAAAATTAACATTTATAATAAATATACCAAATTATCATTTATTTCTAAAAAAGTAATATAAATATTATTAATTATTTAACATCAATGAAACAAAATTTATGCTCTTAATTTGTACAATTCCATGAAAAATATTTCTCTTTCACCCCAACGGATCCTGAATATCAGTGTGTTCCCTCATAGAACATATTTTTGCTCACCCAAACAAATGAGACCGAGAAAAAGAAGAAAATAAATATTTTAATTTTATTATTCTAAAATAAATAAAAAGAGGATCTAATTTTTTTTTTCTGAAGCGGGTCCACAAGTAAAACACATGGACCAATAAAAGAGAGTCCTTTATATACACTTAACTTAACAGTTGGTAGAATACACAGAGTAATAGACTTCACTTATTGACGCTTAATAATTCATTATAATATGAACAAATGAAGACAAATATGATTTTGATAACATATTTAATCCTTCTCCACTGCCTTCAAGTGCGCGTGGGTTATGGTCCAACCTTTCTCAGACATTTACATAACTGGTAAACGGTAATTTTGTTGGGTGCCCAAAACCATTTTTTATAAGTACATTTTTTCAATTCCATGAAACTTCCCTTATCAATATGCTTCCACAATTGCAACAAAAATACATCCAACAAACGGAAACTCACAGCACCTAATTTGTTATCTCTTCAGTTGTATTTTTTGGAATATACCAAAATTCTTAGAGATGTAAGTATTTTTTTTTTTTTAGTTTTACCAATTTAAACTATTAGGCTAAAAAATAATGTTTTCAAAAAATGAAGAAATTAAACTGAATATATTTTAAAGGGTTAAATATATTTTTAGTCCCTCAAGTTTAAGTGAATTTTGAAATTAGTCCCTCTTCGAAATTTTATACAAATTTAGTCATTTATCTTTAGAAATGCGTGAATTTAGTTCTTCTTATCAAATTTTATGAAGTTTATTTGACATTTTAAACGCATTTTGTGATAGTATTTGAGTTAACATTGAAGCAAAAATGTTTCAAACCACCGTGTAAATAATTCAAATACTATCATGAGATGCGCTTGAAATGTCGGATAAACTTAACAAAATTTGGCTAAAAAAACTAAATTCACACATTTTTAAATTTAAAAGACTAAATTAGTCAAAATTTTTGATGAGAGACTGATTCCAGAAACAAAAAATATATTTCACCCTAATTTAAATATAAACACGATATTTTACCTGTATCAAAATAATCCGACAAATCGATGATACGTTACCCCTGTGGCACGTATCAATGAGACAGAATAATAAACAGTTATAGTTATGAGTTGAGAGCTGCGATGTTTCTTACAGTTTTACCTGCAAAAGTTCTGAGAAAAACGCGCTGGGAGAGGCGCGTGGCGGATTATGAATGGTCGAACCTGGAAGCAATATATGAGTGAGAGTTGCAGCAGAGCAGAGGATCACAGGTGGATGCATTTGGGGGATGATGGGGATTCAGAGGTTCTTCCCCACTCTCGCCATAACACTCTCCATACTCTTCGGAAACGGAAACCACGTTCTCAGCTTCGACGGCGGTGGTAGCCACCAAAAACAGCAACCCACGCTGTGCCAAGAGCTCATTATTCCCTCCGGTTACCCCTGTTCCGAATATACGGTACCTACAATCTTTCTCTTCTGAATAAACTTATTCGGACCTTTCAATCGTGATAGCGTATTCGTTTTCTCTATTCATTTAATCTGAAAATTGAATGACCAACTCCTTTGTTTGTTTTGTTGCTCTCAGACTCAAACGAAGGACGGTTTCTTGTTAGGTCTTCAGCGCGTCTCTTCTTCTTCTTCTCTTCGTCTTGGGAAGCGTGGAGAACGAGGTCCTCCGGTTCTGCTTCTGCATGGCTTATTCATGGTTGGTCACTTCCTCATTTTACTTTTCGCTTTCCACGCAATTCATGCAATAAATGCGTTGACTAAACTGCAATATGGCGCTTGCTTGCTCCCGTCGATCACATCCAATTTAATTTTCTGGTTTTTAATTTCCCCGTTCTGTTCCTCGTATTGAATCGATTGGCTTTTGACTCAAGGATTTCACGGTTTATTATAAGTCTCCACTGTTTTTTTTTCTTTCTTTTATTGGTGAAGATCCAAACGGCTTGGTGGTTGATTTGATGTCTAGGAAGTTTCCAAATGGTATTGTAACTGCAGTTCACTTATATATTTGCACAGTTCTTGGACTGTATTTGGGATAGTTGTAAACTTTTCTTCTTTACAACCAAATTTGAAATGAATAAACCCTCAATTTAATCTCAGATTATTACCCACTCTCCTACGGGGTTCTTTTATGGTAAAAACAAAATTATGTAAGTAGTTCATTGACTTCTGGAAATCATTCTATGTAGGTTCCCAAGTATCCAAAGTTAGTAAAAATACATCAGTTCAGGAACTAAAACGATTGATGTGCAATGCTTGAGAGATAACTTATATCATTATTTCCTTGAGGACTATTTAGGATATATTCAGGTCGAGACATTTGTATTCATTTTTAAGTTTTAAACTGTTTGGTTGAATCTAAGCAGTGATCTGTTGATGCGATCAGGCTGGTGACGCATGGTTTCTAAACACTCCCGACCAATCACTTGGCTTCATACTTGCAGATCATGGTTTTGATGTTTGGGTAGGAAATGTGCGTGGGACACGTTGGAGCCATGGGCATATATCTTTGTCGGAGAAGAATAAGGTGTATAGTTTATCTCATCCTTCGTGTTATAAAATTCATTGAGTGTCAGTTAGTTGTTTGTGATTGTTTTTTTTTTTGTTTTATTATTTTCATCAAATGGAGCTGATATTTTTTATAAATGTAAACTATTGGAGAATCCTTAAGATGAAAGGAGAGGTACTCTTCTTTTCTCTATAGAGTAACTAAGGATGTATTTGATAATGTTGGGTTATGTTTCATATGTTATGGTTATGGTCATTGAGATTGTGGTTCTATATTTATAGGACGTTAATTTTACACATATAAGACATTTGACACTACTTTTACTCCAAAACCTTAAGGTAATGGTGTTATGGGTCTTTATTCTTATATAATGTTTAACTTTGTCTATTTTATCCATTGTGCAACTTTGGCTCACACTTGGACTATTCCCAACAGATAAAACACAAAATCTAGCATTGGAAGTTTGGTACTGAAATATTTAGTTTAGTTAATACATTTCACCTTGTCCGTGATGCGTGACCAATTGATCTTGGGATGGTTCCTTTGTAGAAATTCTGGGATTGGAGCTGGCAGGAATTAGCCCTGTATGATGTTGCAGAAATGATCAATTACATCAATTCAGTAACAAACTCAAAGATATTTGTAGTTGGGCATTCGCAGGTACTTATTATTGTTGACATTGTCCTTTTCACTTGTTATTTAGCGGTTGCTATATAGCATACGTTTTTTATGTTTCCCATGCTTCATAGGGGACAATTATATCTTTTGCTGCCTTCACTCAACCGGAGATAGTAGAAAAGGTTGAGGCAGCAGCTCTTCTATCTCCAATATCATACTTGGATCATATCAGTGCACCCCTTGTACTTAGAATGGTTAAAATGCACATTGATAAGGTATTTCTTGCTTTGTTCTATTAGGTTTCACTGTAGAAATGGTCCTTGACATGATTACTGTTTTTTCTCAGATGATTCTTTCCATGGGTATTCATCAACTAAACTTCAAAAGGTTTACATTTTTCTCCTTTTCTTTTGGTTGTATTCATCAATTTATTTTTAATTTAGCAAATGTTCAATTTATTATTTTTCTTATTTCACTTTCAGCGAATGGGGGGCCAATCTCTTGGTTTCCTTATGCGATACCCGCCTAAGTTGCAATAACATGCTCTCATCCATAACAGGTTCATGTCTTTCACACTGGCTCAGTCTATGATTCTTAATTTCAGAGAAGTATTTGATTCAGAGCTCACTATCTAGGCTGTGAATTTTTATGCTGAATTTAGTTGTTTGTTGAGAATGTTAATGCCTTATTCAATTATGATAACTCTACTCTATTGTGTCTTTCAGAGAGCTAAACCGTCTGTTCTATCCAAATAATATTCTCCACATCGTGGAGTTCTCTATTACCATTGTCGGTGGGACGACTAAAAGTAAAATGGATTGATTTCTTTGTTTTCTGTTGGATCTGTTGTCATACGTTTGTCTAGTTATCCATTAGTGGAGCTGAGTCATCTTGTCTCTCTGATTCATAAATAGACGAGTGTGTATGACATGGGAAGACAACGACAATTGCTTTCTTTATGCATCTTGAAAGGATTTCTCAATCCTTTTTTCCTCCCATACCTCATTAAAGTGTCAGTACTTAGTTAAGATAAGTTGATTTGTCACAGCAACCATGATACTTCCTATGTCCAAGTGTCAGGAACTTATAATTTGAAACATTTCTGAGTTTGCGAGGGAGTTCAACTTGGTCCAAATAAAAGATTGCAAATTTCTGAATTCGTAAACTGTCTGCCTACTCAGTTTAAAATTGATGGATCATTGAATTGGATGTTATGTGAAATCTGCATCCTCTAGTGTAGAGCATGAAGGGGGTGAGCCCTCTCTGTTAGGACAGAAGGGATGCGACGAATAGTCGGGGAGAGTTTGTCACAAGGGATCTGTTTGTTAAATAGTGGGAATGAGGATGGAAGGATTCATTCAAAGCGTATTACGAAGATTGTGTGAAAGAGGAAACTCTGTCGAAGGAAAACTCTTCTAAGACAATTTTTTCTCCTATTTTCATGCCATTTGTAGAATGAAGCTTGTTTCTATCAATTTCTCATCTGCTTTTCTGTTTCACAATGCTCTAAATTATTATATTTATCTAGTTTTGTCAATATTGTGTAGCAAGAGACATGCTTTGACCGAGAGTCAGACTGTGAAAGTTTACAACTATCTAATTTTATTTTTACTAATCACAAAATTATCAGTAGGGTAATTACAAGTTGGAATTATTTAATTATTTTCATGCATGAACTTTTCATGAACTTGAATTTGTATTTCAGTGTATTGCGTTTGGATTTTGTGTGGGAATCCTTATGTGCGTTATGCCATTATCTGTTATTGAGATGCACCAAAATCATATAATCAGGATAGGGAAAGTTTTCAAGGATAAGATAGCAGAGTAAAATGACCCAATTAAGTGTCTTTATCCTATTGTTGTATCAGCTTGAAAACTATCTTCACTTCCAAATAATTCGTGCCATTGCTCTTGGTTCTCTGAATTTACCTGAAACTCGATATGGTGATTAAACTGTTCAGATCTGGTTACATTGATGGCCTTGTGAAAGCATATTCTATCTCTATTATAGCTATTAGATGTAGTCTGCTAACATATTAACTATTTCGTTAACTCATTTTGACCAATTTAATGAGAAGTTTCTCTTTTGGGTCATTATAGTTTTTCCGTGTTTTTTTCCTTTCTCTTTTGACAAATACTTCTACTCAAGACACTATGATGAAATGACAGGAAAGAATTGTTGCTTCAACGAGTCACGTGTGGAGTTTTATCTTGAACAAGAACCTCATCCATCATCCACCAAAAACTTGAACCACCTTTTCCAGAGTATGCTTCATTATCTTCATTTGAGCCTTTAATGCATTTTCTTTGTGGCTGTCCCAATTCCCAAGTATGTGTTAATGTTGTTGCTCTTATTTATGTGTACAAGTACTTCTTATCATCAGAGATTAGCCTCTGATCCTGTCTAATATTAATCATAGCATTTGCATGATGCCAAATAGCTAAACTGGCCTTTATAGGGATGGGATACGTAATATTGGAAAATAACTCTGAACTATGGAAAACAAGGTTTTATTGTGTACATTAGCCAGGGAAATGAATTTGATAATTAGTCTAAAAGTCAATCATAATTTTTGTTGGTTTATTTTTTTGTTTGATAGTATTGTTTACCTCTTCGTGAATAGTATTGATCACCTGCGTAGTACTGGGCAAAATGCACCAAAATAGTGCTTGTTCTTTACAAACTGACAAGTAGATTAGCCAGGCAAGTTCTGCTATATTTTCTCTTTTGGTTATTTATATTCCGTTACAAGCATGGTATACATGCTTATGATGTTTTTGACATTCTTAATCTTGCCAAAGATCATACCTGTACAAAAATTCGTACCAACTAGCAACTGCCATCACTTCCTTCTTAACTGGTGGTGAACCAGCATATGAGTGCACTGAAATTCTTTTATCATATGTTTGATTTATTATGGTATCTAATAGCCCGTGGAACCAGTCCTGCTAAGTGGGAAAAAAGCGTAGGGGATGTTATTAAATATATTATGATTTCCAAGAGCATGTCGTTTGAACTTCTAGTTAGAAATTTCTGTATTGACATTTCAAGCTTTTACCTACTTTCACCCTGGCTTTTTAATACTTTTTTTTGTTGGTCTAGAAATGAATATTCATTTTATGTGCCATTATTCTTCTTAATGGATTGTCTCTGATGACCTGGTTTGTTCACCAGTGATCCGCAAAGGAACCTTTTCCAAATATGATTATGGACAGCTAAAAAACATGATAGAGTACGGCAAGTTCAAACCACCAAAGTTCGACCTTAGCCGTATACCCGAATCATTGCCTCTGTGGATGGCTTACGGTGGAAACGATGCTTTAGCAGATATAGCTGATTTCCAGCACACACTCAAGGAATTGCGATCCACGCCGGAGGTGATTTATCTTGAAAACTACGGTCATGTTGACTTCATTTTAAGCTTGCAAGCAAAACAAGATCTTTATGACCCTATGATTAGTTTTTTCAAGTCAACCGGAAAATTTACTAGTATGTAAAGTTTGCTTACTTCCGGCACGATGAATGTAATACAATAGTCAGTGGGTTCATAAAGTATTAAACTTTCTGTATAGTCAAAATGTTAATATTGTGTGGGTGGAGTCCACTCCACTGCACCTGCATTTTCTGTGTAAAGAATTTACAGATCTATGAAGTTTGGCATTGCATGGTCACAATTTGTCATTGGATGTTTCCTGCATCCCATCAAATTTCTTCAAGCACCCTATCAAACTGGATTTTGCTTTCCGGTATGCATTAAACTGATTTCGGAATACGGAAGACACTATCTCAAACTTATCCGGATTAAAATTTTCAGAAGTCTGTGATAGGATACAAGAAAAAATTTGATGGGGGTGTTGCATTTAGGTCTGCCTTCAGCCCTATGGTAAAGCTAACGACATTTATCATAGCAAAACGTTCAATGAAAAAACTTGAGACCAGTCAACGTGCTTATTTATAGGCTATTACTTCCTGCACCATATTGCAACATCCTATCGTTCCGGAATCCTTCTCCGGAATACATTAAAACAAATTCAGAAATTTGTTCCGATAGACAATCATCCCATTTCTAATATGGAAATAATTTCTCGAAAACTTTTGATGGGGTGCACCAAGAAATTTGATAGGGTGCAGGAAGTCCTTGCCTAAAGTATATTATAACGATTAGGAGGCTTTCACCTAGCTGCACCGTTTGCAAATAACTATTACACTGTATCAGCATAACTACTAAGATAACACAAATATAAAATTGAAATTAATTAATGAAATTACTTTATTCTTCACAATATTTGTAACATTTTAAGAATTTAAATAAATTTAGAATCATGTAAATTTATTAAGTTAATTATATAATGTATGGAATAGTATGTAATAAGTCAATAATATGTTAACTTAATAATTTTATTGAAATTATTTTGAATAAAATTAATACATTAATTAAAAACTTATAATATTTTGCATTCATCTTAATATTTTTAGGGTTTAAATAAATTTGTAATTAAATACATTTATTAAAATCATAATTAAAATAATAAAGAAATAAATATAAGCATAAACCAATAGTTATTAGTGTAGTGGACAATCAAGGTTAACAAAATCTACATGCTAAATTATGACAACTAAGCTTAGCAACCGAAAAAAAAAAATTATGAAACCACTCAATTATGTTTAATTTATTATATATTGTCATGGTCCTACCATCTTCGTAGAGTAGTAATATATTGATAATCAATATTAGGTATACTATCATCTGAGAATCACTTAATTATTAGTCAAAATATTATTATTAGTTAGTTCAAATGTTATTACCATTATATTTTATAAAATGGTTAAGGATTCTCAACTGGTTCTATATAAAAAAATATTGTCACATCATTTTTATATTTTTGCATTCCCATTTTTTTTTGTCTTAAGTCAAAGTCGACGAAAAGAAACTCCCACACAGGAAGAAAGATGATGTTTTGACATGTTAAAAACTATTTGACTAATTTATTTTTAAGGCTAATGTGCTAATTAAGAAAATAAACTTTTGTATTTATAAAAATAATTGAGTTGGAAAAACAAAATAATTTGTTGAAGGGCCACCATATAATTGCACTTTTGGGAGTGTCCAAGGATCATTATTCAGACTTCAATGACCTCTATACATAGTACATCTGTTGCCCTTCGATGGTTAAGCCTATGTTTGTCTTAAACTTTTTATGTAACGTGAGAGAGTTGGAAACGTTAAAAAAAAAAAAAAAAACTAAAGTACCAATATTCAACGTTCATCTCCAACATGACGTGTTCCAGAAATTAACAAACACTCACCAACACGTTAAAATATCCAAAAATACACGACTACATATCGTTTTATATGCTAAAAGCAGTAATCTTTTTAAAGGAATTGGGAGTAGGTATTGCCTACCCCATAAATATTGATCCAAAGATGAATTATTTACGTTCAAAATATTCATTATTCATCAAACACTTGACACACATATATACAAACAAAAACAAAATCATAGATTTATAGAATTTATAATGTGATATAAATTTATTTTTCTTGTAATGATATTTGACTATGCTAGTTGCATTTAATTTATCTTCACCCTAACAGCTCCACGCTTTTTTATGTCTTTCAGAAATGCATCAAGATTCTTGGCAGAGGAGCCATTTGCAGCCACTGCAGCCTCTGCAGCCATCTTCCACCTCAATGCGTTTTGCTTTAGTTCCTCTGCTTTTGGCCCTACCGTTGCTTCCAATAACCGCTTCTTCACCTCCTCTCTGCTCACAAGTTTCTTCTCCGCCTGCCCATAACCCAGTTTAATGGCCACACCATAAACATCCACCAAGAACTTTGCATTTGTCACCTGGTCACCCCATGCCGGAAATGTCAACATCGGCACTCCCAATGTCACACCTTCCATCGAAGAATTCCAACCACAGTGTGTCACAAAACATGCCACCGAACCATGGCCCAACACTTCCTCTTGTGGGCTCCACTGCACCACTTTTCCCTTCTCTCTTGTCTCCTCCAAGAACCCATCAGGAAGAACGTACGGCGGAAGCCCAAACACCTTAGTCGGTGGTTTCAGAACCCACAGAAACGAAACTTCAGACTCCAATAATCCATGTGCTATTTCCGTCACTTGTTCTTGCGGCGGACACACGATACTCCCGAAGGAGATGTACACCACAGATGCCGCTGCCCTTGAGTTCAACCACTCTATGCAATCATCACTCTTCAAAAAATCACCTCGAATTTCACTCGTGTCTGTTGCTGTTGGGGACTTGAACAAGGGACCAATGGGTCTTATGTTCACAAACTCTGAAAGATAGTTTATGTAATCACTCTCTAGTTCCTCAAAACTATCCACCAGCACACAGAATGGCTTGGACAAGTTCTTAAACTGTTCCAATATAACTGTCCCTAGAGCTTGATATGGACTGAAAGGATGCAGAAAGTCTGGAACTTCGTTGTACTTAAGGACTACAGAAGCTAATTTAACATCGTGATAAGGATCAGCTTGAGAAGGAAAAGGTACCAGTTTGTGGAAATAACTATAGTAAGCTGTGAAGGAAGCAGCAGATTGAACCCATAACATGGCAGAAGGAATACCATGATCAGCAGCTACATCACAAACCCATGGAACAAAGGGATTGTTTATGATGCATGAAACCGGGTGGTTTGTCTCAGCGTGCTCCTTGATCACTTGGGAAACATATTGCCTCCCAGAACGCTCAACCTGAGCATTGAAGTCACTGAGAGTTCTCTTGGAATCGTCACTGCTCGTCACGCCGCCATCGTCAAAGAACTCGAACTTGAGAAAACCATCACCAACTGGAGTGACTGATTTGTGAGAGATGTCGTTAGCTGTTCGCATGAGTTTGCCAACTGCGTCGGCGGTGGAGAAAGTTACGAAGAAACCCTTATCAGCAAGAAACTTGGCAAGTCTAAGGAGAGGGTTTATGTGACCTTGCCCCGGGTATGACACCATGAGAACGTGAATAGGAGCTTCAGACTCCATTTTCTTCTTCCTTCACCCACTTTTCTTTTTCTTTGAGATGTACAACGATAGTGTACACCACTGTGCGATTTATATATCACAAAACCATTTTTAAAAAACATTATATTCATTGTCCTCCAAAGCATTGTCTCTTCCACGTGCATTCCATTTCATCACATCTACTTACCACTAAATTTACTACATCCACATGTTAGATAAACACACCCAGCCTTATTAGGTTTTCCTTAAGTAATACTTCCCGCCACCAAATTAAACTGTGCTATACTGAGTTAGGGAAAACCTACGTTCCAATTAATTTGGCATTACAATATGGTTATTGATCATTTTCCATTCTTTTATTCAAAGGGATAATGTTGATTAAAGGTAAGTTTCAAACAAAACCAGTTCCAGAACATTTTTGTATCATCATATTTTACAAGACTGTTTTCTTCTTTTCATTTCCATTTATCATCGTAACAAATATAATTTCAGTACGAAAAATGATATTTTGACTACTAAATTTTGACAACATTCTCTTACAACATAATGTGTCATCTTCTAAGTGACTTTTGAACATTGAGAATGAGAAAAATAAAAAAAATAAAAAAACCACTTAAAACATGATACCTAAGGTAATAAGAGAAAGTTGTCAAAATTTAGTTCAAAATTTAGTAGTCAAGAAATCATTTTCCTTTCGGTATTTAAAGTTGAAAGTTTTATACCATATAACTTCAAGCCTTTAAAGAAATTTTAAAAATTAGGATCACATACAGTTTCTTTACATAGAAAAAAAAGTTAAAGTTAAAATTATGTTTCTGAACACGAGTTCTATCTCAATAATTTTACAAAAAAAGAAAATGTTTTTTTTTATTCCGGCCTGAAAAATAACTATGTAGCACGTAGATGAATTTGCTTTGTATTTATTTTTTAATAGATACCAATTGAAATAAATAAATAAATAAAATTAAAGAGCGAAAGACAACTTTGGTTTTTGACACATAAGATTTCCACATAATAAAAAACATACGCAATTTCTAAATACAACCTATGCATGTGATTGGTCCGATAAAATTTTCAAAAGGCATGACTTTGAATAAGTGAAAGTCATATAAAATTTTACATAAATAGTTATTAGTCTTTTAATATTTGTTCTTAGAAAGTGGGTTTGCGTGGTTGGCACGAAAGGATAGAAACAAATTTGTAGTCATGTTTGAATATCTGTATATATAAATCTGACTTTCCGTTGATTGTAGAACGATAACTTCTAGGCAACCACTTCTTTTCTTAAGATTAGCAAACTTTTTCTTTGATTCTCATAATATTCTTAAAGAAATAATAATTCTATTTTCTGAAAAATTATATATTGTTTAATGAAATCTGGAAAGTGCATGTTTTATAGATTTAGAAGAGAAAATTTGAATTAAATATAATATAAATTCTTAATACTATGATATGATATAATATAAAAAGTAAGTAGTTATGATAAAGTCGTCATGATGTACAGGCAAAAAGATTAGTTCTCTCCTGTAATTTTGACTTTTCTTTCTATATTATTTTAAGTTTTATTTTTTCCTTCATTTTAACGATGAAATATCCCATCGTGAAAGGTTACGAGGTTTTAATGTTTTTTATTTTATTTTTTCTGTTCTCCATAGATAGTTGTTTTTGATAGTTTTTTATGAGGTATAGGGTAGAAGTAGTCTAATAAAATTCAAAAGCTATTTTGAGTGTGAGTGACACAGAGGCAATATAATGTAAGTGGTTATAACTTAGGGTGAAAGTTAACACATATAACTGAAAAGGTTATTGCTTGTGTGAAAAGTTTCTTTTTAAGCAAGAAAATTTTAAGGAGAATTTATGACTTGAGAGAAAATAAATAATAAACAATGATATACATAATAGGTTAATGTATAAGATCAATAAATAAACATCTTTTAATATTTAAAAAAAAATAAACATCATTAATTTTATATATATATATATATATATATATATATATATATATATCACTACTAGAAATTCTCATATTACATAGGATTTTTCTTGTAAATTTGTTAAAAAAATTTGCAAGAAAAGACTTTTTTTCTGTCATTTTTTCTAAGAATTTTAATTGACATATAATTTCTTCGTGGGTAATCATTTCTTACAAAATTATAAAATTTGCAAGTATTTCCTACAAAATTTGTTGCGAAAAGTGTTTTATACAAAATATTTTGCAAGAAAATTGGTAACAATTTCTTGCAAACTTTTTTTCACAACAAAATTTGTAGGTATTTCCTGCGAAATAAATTTCAAAACAAAATTGACAAAAAATATAGGTTTTTTTAGTAGTGTATAAGATAAAATAATGTCAAATTTATTATATTATAAAATTAAAATGATGAGTCATGCTGCTTTTATGATACTAATTAATAATAATTATTAAGTATTAAATTTTATAGAAGTGCATAGTTAATTATAATATTAAATGAATTTTGACTTGATCAGCATTAATGAAATCTTACTTTATATAAAAGATAACAATGCCCATAAGTATTATAGAGTTGCAACTAATAATTTATTTGATGTATACCTATAAATAATTAAAAAATGATTGAATAATAAAATAATTATATTTTAATGTTGTTAAAAATTAAAATATAATTAAACGTAACAAAAGAAAATTAATTTGAAGGAATGAGAAAAGACATTATAAATAAAGGGAAAATTTTACATATAAAAGTACAATATTTTCGTTACAAAAGAATTTGAAAAAGGTTATAAATTTTAAAGAGATTTTTTTCTCCAAAAATTAAAGACTTTTAAACGTTTCAAGCTTACACCACGGGTTCCAGGCTGGGTTGAGTTGAGTTGAATTTTTTCACAAATTTCAGTGAGGATTAATTTTTGATTCGGTCTACCACTACAAAAAAAATGATAATTAATGGAGGTTTTTATTTAAATTTGTGGGATATTTTTACCCCATGCAATTTCTGGAAGTTTTCAAACCTCCACAGTTAGAGTCGCCACAACATATTTGCAGAGGTTTTTGTCGACCCTTGATATCCGAGTTATATTGCAAAGTTTTTTTTTTGTGTGGAGGATTTTAACATTTTCTGTTGGTAACTATTATTTTGTGGAAATTTTAAACCTCCTTTATTTACAATTGTTTTATAATTATCCACTTACAATTATAATTTCTTAATCTAATTAATATTTTTTACTATAAGAAATAAACAAATAATAAATTTGTAAAGTACAAAAAAATTAATCAAAATTAATTTTATTTGTGATTTAAGATAAAATACATTCATTGAAAATTACAATGCAAATATAAAAAAAATACACAATGTTGAAAAAAGAAATATTTAAGGGACAAATCTTATCATCATTATCATCATCTTTGAACTATATAACATGTGCAAGTCTTCCACTCCATCTATGTCACAATTAAGTTGCCTAGAGTGAAACCTCAAAGTCAAAGTGATCGGTCTTTGAGCCTGATCAACAGTGTGGTTGCTTATTGTAGATGATGTTGTCTTACCATTCAATATTTCATTGTCCTACCGTCAAGTTACCCTCTGATTCACTTGACAATGCAATATGACATCTAAGCCTCAAGCTATCAGCATCAAACACACCAATGTTGTCATCACCAAGAACTCGACTCAATCGGACTGAAATTGTGGTGAGCCAGATTGGCTTAGCAATCTACATGCAGATAAATGGTCAAACATATTGGGTTCACAAATGAAAACCTAATATTTTTGTGCTTTTGGTTTTTATTTGGGGTTGAACATTATTTTGGATTATATTGAAGTTTATTTAGATTTTAATCACAATTATAATTTAGTTTTTTCTGGACTAAAGAAAAAAATTGTATTTTTTTAAATAAGGGAGTAAGTGAGTCAACTTGTTTAACCCACCAACCCATGATGGGCCCATCTCGGTTCGATTTTTTTTGGCTCGTTAATATTCAGCTGGATTGGTTAGCTCACTAAGTGGTAACCCGTGGTGGGTCAAGCCAAACCAGGTCGGTTGGCATGTTTTGACAGCTCTAATCCTTATAGAGAGATCTTTGTGTTCATCCGATCAATTTCTCAATTTGAGTAAGTTGATATTCATCTCTCCCTTTTTGTGTAATTATGATAATCTTTGCATGTGTCTCTCTCTTTAAAGTTGCATGTGTTTCTTTTGTCTTTTGTTTGGTTCTCTGTTGATCAAGGGTGTTAATCAAGGGATATGAAGACATGGTTTGATCATTTTGTTGTATTTCTATGTATATATAGAGTACCATATTGCTTAAGAAATGTTTTGGTGTTCTTAGAGTCAAGTCAAGTTTTTAACCAAGGGAAGGTAGTTTTTCTTGTTTATGTGAGTGAAATTGATAGAGATTGATATTGAGATGTTTGTGATTGATTGAATTTGGTAATTATTATTCAAAAGAAAATAACAAAGACTCTTGGAATTGGGCTGACATTAGGGATGGCAATTAGGGTCTGGCCCACACGCCCGCATAAAAAAAAAAACTTGCACTTGTGTATATTAATTACTTCTTTTATGGGCTCTTGCATTAACATTTCAAATTCTTGTATATCTGGAAAAGACAAGTATTATGTAATTTTTAATGTGCTAAAATTTAAAGAATACATTATGTATGTCATAGTATGAATATGATGAAAATGTTGAATTATCAATTTATCATATAATTCTCCAAAGTCTTTACTTAATTTTGTGAACTTCTTAAAATTTCCCAATTTTTAAACAATGAAAGTTTTATCATAAAAAAAAATTAAAAAATTAAAAAATTGAAAAAAAAAGCGGGCCAACGTATATGCAGGACGGGCCAAAGTATGCGGTCCACATAAAATATGTGGGGCGGGACGAGCTGGCCCACAATGTACGGGCCTTATACGGAACGAGCCTAAACGGAGCGAGCCGACCCACAATGTGCGAACTTTATGCAGAACGGACCTTATGCGGGACAGACCTTATGCAGGGCGGTTCAGCCCGCATTACCACCCGTAACAGACATGATATCTGAAATGGATTGAAAGTCTGAGTCGACAAAAGAAAGAATTCACCTACAAAAACTTCGGTCAATAAAAGAGGCACTGATGTAAGTTTTGGAATAAAAAATTATTATTAAATTAATATACCCATAACAAATATAGAGTAAAGAAACAAATACAATAACAAAGAGGAGTTCATTGGTATTATCATATATCTCTAAATATATATACGTCCCTCATTTTGGATAGGTTATTATTTCACAACAAAAAAAACTGATATTCAGATCTAATATTTATTGGGTTGTTTTGAGCATTACAATAATAATATATTTTTGAATCGAGTAAATATAACTAGTTTTATAATTATTATTATTTCTAAAATGCAGCAGAAGTCTTTTCTTTTTGTCTGAAGTGTAGCAGATTATCATAAATAGAAGGAGAAGAAAAAAACGAGTGCACGAAAATAATTTTATATAGAGTGAGCGAGGAATGTAAGTGTGGGACTATATGACAGGGACAGTACATTGAAAAATGGTGTCAGACGCCAGCTAAAACCTGTTTTCCTGCTATTTAATAACTGGCTGCTACTGTCATACGGTAAGGAAAGAACAATGATACAATCATTTAAAATTTTTCACTCTCACCTTTTATTTTTCATGTGACTTGTTGATTTATTAATTAATTTACTAATATTTTTTTAAAGAATTAATAATTTATATTAAATCACATTAAAAATTAATTATAAAAATTAAAAAATAAAAGTTAAAATATAAAAATTAATAAATAAGGATCATAACTGTTTTATTAATTACTTGTATCGATTAACTTATATTTACAATTTTGAAATGTTACAATTTTGAAATGTTTTTTAAATTAGTGGATCATAGTTATTCTTTAGGTCTGTATAATATTAACCGAAAGATTATGCTTAAACATTAAGGGTGTGTTTCTTTGTGTAGATGGATATGGAGGAGAGTGTGAAGATGGATTTGTGTAGATTTAGGTGGATGAATATTTATGTTTTTTTGAGTGGATTTAGAGGGTAAAGTGAGTGAATTTGGAAATAATTTTTATGAAAGTTAGTGAAAGATTTGATTGATGTGATAGATAAAATTATATGTTAAAATAGATATATTTATTAAGTTACCATAATACCATTGTGTAAAAAAAGATAATGATTTTGTAATTTGATGTTATAAAAATAAT